>OGMT01000176.1_pt1 | contig 58430 bp, 56 predicted proteins | sample 1573271 | NCBI WGS metagenome assembly OGMT01 (sample SAMEA2582000, study PRJEB24529) | metagenome | biome: Human gut stool | place: China | collected 2011 | reverse complement strand
GTGCAGAGATAACTACCTTACGAGCTCCAGCATTGATATGAGCCTGAGCCTTCTCCTTGCTTGTATAGAATCCAGAGCACTCTAATACAACGTCAACCTTTAAGTCTCCCCATGGGCAATTGTTTGCATCTGGGAAAGCGTAGATCTTGATTTCCTTACCACATACTGTGATAGAATCATCGCTTGCAGAAACCTCATCTGCATGCTCATACTTACCCTGTGAGCTATCATACTTTAATAAGTGTGCTAACATCTTTGGGCTTGTTAAGTCGTTGATTGCTACTACTTCGTATCCTTCTGCTCCGAACATCTGTCTGAAAGCAAGACGACCGATACGGCCGAATCCGTTGATTGCTACTCTTACTGCCATTCTTAATTCCTCCTAGAATTGTAAATAAATAGTCTTATGGGACATGCGTCCCAAGCTTTCTTTATTTTACCCAATTATTCCCGAAAGTTCAAGTCCCTTTTATGACTTTGTTAATAATTTATCATTCCGCATAGAGAAACGCACTTCGATTGGTAAATATCATTGAAAATCGTTTCCACATTCATTATAATCAGACCATAACAAGCTTCGCATGTGAAAGAACCGGTCAAACGACTGTTTTCAATATTTCATATGACTTCACCAATAACATATGCAAGTCCTCACGGGCCTTGCATCCACAGAAAGGAAAACGCATGCTTTACGATACCCACATGCACACACACCACTCCGGTGACAGTGAGGCAGCGGTCCAGGACATGATCGAATCCGCCATCCGCAAGGGCTTAGACGGTATCTGCTTCACCGACCATTTTGACTATGACTATCCGGACGAACCGGACTTGTTCTTATTAGATTTTGATTCTTATTACAAAGAAATAATGTCTCTCCAGGAGAAATACAAGGGACGCTTCCCGATCCTCTGGGGTGTGGAGATCGGTCTCCAGCCACAGATTGTGGATGTCAACAGATGCACCACTTCCCGCTATCCGTTCGACTTCGTCATCGGTTCTTCCCACGTGGTACACGGCGTGGATCCCTACTATCCGAAATATTACGAAGGGCGCACCGAGCACGAAGCGTATCTGGAATATTTTGAATCAATCCTCGAGAATCTGCACACTGACGCAGACTTTGACGTATATGGGCACATCGATTACGTTGTCCGCTACGGTCCGAACCGAAACGAGGATTATTCTTATAAGAAGTACGCCGATATCATTGACGAAATTCTTCGCACTTTAATTGATATGGGACGAGGCATCGAGATCAACACCGGCGGCTTCAAATACGGACTCGGTCATCCAAATCCGACCGAGGATATCATCCACCGCTACCGTGAGCTCGGAGGAGAAATCATCACAATCGGCGCCGACGCACACGCACCGGAGCATGTTGCCTATGATTTTGCCAGGGTTCCTGCCATCCTGCTCGCCGCAGGTTTTCGGTATTATACGGTATTTAAGCAGCGGAAACCGCAGTTTCTGCCACTAGTCTGAATTTAATGAAATTTTCAAAAAAAGTTAAGAATCTTTCATTTTGGTATTGCAAATTTCATTTTTCACTGTATAATATAGGTATTGAATAGTGTTATTACTATAGCATGTGACGTACGCGAAATGAGTATGTAGTTCAATTTTATTAAACAATTATCTAATTAACTACTCAGTTACTCAATTACTTTCAGTAACTAAGAAGGAGCAGGTTTCCTCGCCTGCTCCTTTCTTCATGTATTACTTTCGAATCAATTTCTTTATCTGCGTCAATATTTCTCTAGCAATTGCCTCTCCTTTTACCAAAAGAACAGTATAATATACCGCAAAATACAACAATCCCGAAATCAACAGACTGATAAACGTTCCCAAGTTAAACATTTTCACCCATACCGAAGCTGCAATTGCCAGCACCAATGCCAGACCGATTGTTCCAAACCGAACGTTTTTGTACAGATTCCGTGTAACGTTTCGCAAGGCACACATCTGAACGATCCATACCACAAATTCTGCAATCAGTGTTCCCACTGCTGCACCTGCTGCCGCATATTGCGGAATCAACAGCGCATTCACAATTAGATCCACAAGCGCACCTGCGATCTCCGAATACAGCACCTGCTTTTCCAATCCCAGGGGAATCATTATCTGGATGCCCATCACATTCGTCATCCCAATCAGAAGCAATGTTGGCATAATGATCTGCATCGGCACAATCGCCCCTTCATAAGCAGAACCACTCAGGAAGAAAATGCCCTCTCCTGCAAACAGTATAAAATAGATCATCATTGGAGTTGCCAGAAGGATTACAAAATTCATCGCCTTCTTGGTCAACCGCTGAAACTCTTCCATCTCCCCACGCTCCACATAATAAGAAAGCCTAGGCAACATTACCGTTCCGAGCGAAGTCACGATTCCGACAAGAATCCCCTTGATCTTGACCGCAGCATTATAGTAGCCGACATCCACATTATTTTTCATCAATCCCAGCATGACCGTATCCAGATTCGTATAGATCACCGTCGCACAGGACATCGCAAAAAAGACGAGAATTGGTTTCATATGTTGCCGATAGTTGTATTTCTCTTCCGGGAACAAATCAATGTACGTGTGTGCATGTACAAAATTACATACATTCGAAGCGGATGCTGCCAAAATCGTCAACGCACCATACACAACATAATCCGACTGCTGCCGGATCAACAAAAGCATCGCCACCACAGCAATTGCCTTAAAAATCACAGAGCGAATCGTTATATAAGTATACTGCTCCAAAGCCTTATACAACCATTCCATGCCGACTGCATTCAATAGAATCGTCAGACTGATAATAAAAATCAGAGAACTTTCCGCACGTAACCTTGGAATCGCAAACACAAAAATGCCTAACGCAAGGTACGACAGCAAACTCATGACCAGATTGATTGCCATAAGTTCATGCACCACGCGCGACAACTTTCTCCTATCATCTCTAACTTTTGCACAGGCACGGATTCCGTATGTAGGGATTCCAAGTTGTGAGAGCATCAGAAAATACGATACCACCGAAGTCGCAAACGACACCCGACCGGTTCCTTCCGGAAGAAGGATGCGCGACACATACGGGAAGGTGATCAGTGGAAAGATAAATGACGAAAGCGTCAGGATGGTGTTCATTATGTAATTCTTTTTTAATTTACTGTTTTCTAACAAAATCCCTCACTCGTAATATTGTATTCACTAATTTTGTATCTTTGTAATTTGCTTTTCTAAGCAATCTTACATACTTTCTTTTCCCTAATTTTTCATATAATTGTGGCACCATATTCTTATACATAAGATCCGTATCCCGTGTCAATGTTTCTACTGAAACCTCTCGGTAGCGACTCAATTTTAAGAAATTTTCCATTGTCACATGATAGGTAGTCTCCATTCGATGTAACAAATGAATTCTATTTTTCGAGCGAACACCAATATCCTTATAAAATTGCAGCTGAATTTCCATCACCTTTTGCATCTCTTTGTAATGTTTCTTTACACTTTCACAACTAACAGACTGGCCGTCTCTTCCTAATCGGTAATTATACACTGGTGCAGCAAACACGCTCATATACTTTGCATATGTCAGCGGTTTTAACACATAAATTGAATCCGTATATAATATGTGCTCCGGCAGATCCAATGGATGCGCCTTTAACAGATCTGATCGATACGTCACACCCCACATTGACAAATGCACCGGCTCTTGCATTTTTTCCAGCGCAATCTCCTGACCTGCATATTTTTCCCAAGCCATATGATGAATGTTTCTTTTTGTACCGTAACAATGTATATACAAAGAACTTATTACCTCCGCATCCGTTTTCAACAGATGCTGCACAAACTTTTCAAGGTTTTCTTTATCAAACCAATCATCCGCATCCAATATTCGAAAATATTTTCCCGTCGCCAATTGCGTAGCAAGATTCACATTGGATCCCCACCCGCCATTCGGTTTTGTAACCAAACGGAAGGTTTCCGGATTCCGATCACAAAATGTATTCGCAATATCTTCTGTATGATCCGTAGACCCATCGTTCATAATCAATACTTCTATCTTGTCCACACTAGGAATCATACAACTTTCCAGAGCTTCTCCTAAATAGTCTTCCATGTTATAGGCACATACTGCAACCGTTAATATTTTATCCATAATCAATTCTCCCTCAAATACGCATCCAAAATATGCGTAATCCGTTTCTCTTTCGGTGGCAATACCATATATTTTCCATACAGCCTTGATAAATAAATCTGATATCCAACTGGTACAGGGAAATTTCCCTGTTCAAATGCAACTTTCTTCTGTTCTTGAAACACCTTTTTATCCATACTTTCGCGCGCTCCATACCCCCACAAAACTCCACCTACATAAGTAGATGTTTGATAGGAATATGTCTTAGATATAGAGTCCATTTTTGAGCATAGGAAATGATTTGGTAATACCTGAAGTAACCCAACTACGAACGGTTTTGTAATTCTCACATACCAGGTTCTTCCTTCCCATGGATTTGCATTTCTTAAGGACAGAATTCTCCGGTACCTTGCCACTTTTTTATACAATTTTTCAGTTTTAACTCTGTCATTCGGATTTCCATCCAAAGGAAATACATCTATCCATATGTGTGGTATTTCACGTTTTTGTCGAATATAGTCTGTTTTCACATAAGTGTCTGGATCTACAATTTTAATAAAAGGGTAATGTGAACCACTATTTTTCCAATGCCAAATCTCGTATTTCTTCTGTTCATTACCTATAACAGTCTTGGGCAATTGCAATAATCGATCATAATCATTTCTTGGCATAATGACATCAATATCATCATCCCATGGAATAAAGCCATGATGACGAATAGCACCAAGCAGCGTCCCACCTGCCAGCATATATGTCAAATGATTAGCTTCGCAAAATTGATCAAAAGCAACCAAAATATCATATTCTATTTTCTGAACCTCATGAGTGGTTAATTTCCGCATATGCGCTCCTCATCTCAAAAAAAGCGTTTTCATTGTCTGTATGGTATTTTGAACATCATAACCCGCTTCACTTATTTTCTGATTTTCCGACTTTCTAGTACCTCTATCTTGCTTTATTTTCTCTAAATAAGCAATCCATTCTTTTTTTTCTTCAGATAACGAGAGAAAAAATATATGATCTGTAATTGCAATATCTTTCGTTATCGTATCGGATGCCAAAACAGGCAAACCTGTACTCTCTGCCTCAATTGCAGAGATCGGTAATCCTTCATACAACGAAGGGAATACAAATACGTCAAAGACCTGCAAATAATCATTCACATTTTTTGTATTGCCAACAAACAGCACCTTATCCCTTATGTCCACACGATTTTGCACATAATTTTCTAATTTTTCTTTATTTTCTCCATCGCCTACCAATATCAAATAAGAATTTTTTTCGACTTGCGCATATTTTTCGAATAAATCTATCAAAAATTTTTGGTTTTTTTCATACGTAAACCTTCCTACATGTCCCAAAACATATGTGTTTTGTGGGATATTCATACTTTTTCGAATTTCATCACGTTTTAAAGAGTCGTAAAAGAATTTGGTCGTATCAATACCATTTTTTACAATGATGAGTTTATCGTAAATCAGCGAATCACTAAATTTCCATTGCGCTGCTTTCAAAGAGCACGCACAAATTTCATCCGCATAATGAGTAAAAATAGGGGCTGACGCCCTTTTAATCACCATATGTTTAAAGTTCTCTTTATTTCCAGAACAATGAGAATGCACAATTACTTTTGGTACTCCGCTCGTTTTTGCTATATAACAGGCCATTGCTAAAAAGAAAGTACTTCCAGAATTAATATGTACCACCTCATAACGATTTGTTTTTAAGAAAGCCCGAAAACATTTAAAAATTTGTAATCTCCCTTTATCCTTTTTAAACTGAAAGCCAAAAGAATAAATCTGTCCACCTTTTTTATCGACAATATCCTGATAGCTATCGTTGTGCACCTCATATGGTGTTAATAAATCAAAATGAAATTGCTCACTATCAATCTCTTTCACAAATGAAACAACAAATGCTTCCTGCCCACCATTTAAAATAGGTTCTCCAAACACTTCAAGTATCTTCATTATATTTTTTTACTTTCCTCTCATCTTATAAAATAGATATTTGTAACATATCCTCCGATTTTCATAATAAAATAAAACCAATATAAAAAAACTGGTATGAATAACCCTACAGAAAAGACTATCTTATTCAACAAATCTCTTTTCACGCAGTTCATCATGCACGGAATAAAAACTATCAAAAAATAATCAAAGAAATATGCAATTCTTAAGCTCTCGTAAAAGACAGCATTGAATACAACAAAGTATCTTCCAATTAGCATGAGATATACCATGTATTTAGCCTTGTCATCATACTTATGCGCACATTTGAACACCACGGCAAAAAATAATATCAGTGCAGATTTGCAAAGTAAATCTGTGCTATGAATATTCCCTAGAGTGACCCCTGAATATTCCTGCAAGTATCTAGAAATGTAATATGAATATCTTCCGGATATTATTCCTACAATCCGCGCTAAAATACCGGCAATCTGTCTGTAGAATAGAAAAATCAAAACAAAAACAGTTGCAATTGCCATATACCATTTTTTCCTTTTCCGAATCGGTTTTTGATAAATCCACAAAGAAAAAAGATAGATTGGAATAACTAGTAAAGCAACTGTATGAAATAATATTGCAACTATACACCAAAATATTGCTCTAAACCTTTCATTAATAGAGAAATAATAATATGCCAACAAAATGAATGACATCGCAATACTTTGTCTCATACCGGATAAACCAAAATTGTAAAACAAAAAAAGAAAGATCATCATCCCTAACGTCATGGATGCTTCTTTACGCCGCTTGTATAACACATAATATAATGGCAGCAAAATCAACAATTCAATAGCAAAAAAGATATATCCTATGTCCTTTAATTTTCCTCCCCAATACAATAAAACGGAAAATAAGATTTCGGTCTTTGGATATTCCAACAAAAGAAACTCTCCAAAAGAACTTGATTTGATAGCAACGATATAATTCGGATAAACATATCCCATTACATCATTACCAACAGAAATATCCCTCATTGCAGCCAAAGTGCATGGAATCAATAACGCCAGACCCGAAAAAGCCATTGCTAATATATACGAAACATTCTTTTTTTTATTTGTATTTGCAAACAAATTTTCTGCAATAAATGTCATACCAATTGTAGACATAAAAGCAATCAAATATACAATGACTGACTTCCACTCCATGAACCTATCCCATTACTTTCTATCAATGTACTCTATCGCCGGTCGAAATTTAAATCCGCTTATTGTCGCTCCAACGATAATCTGTATTCGTTTCCATTTATAATTTTCTGCTCTAAGCAGTACTTTGATAATATGACCATTCAATCTAAAAAATTCATACAGAAATCCGCGTAATCCCTCTCTGCGATACAAATATACATCGTTTCTGTATAAATACCGATATCTCTCTAACCGTTCATAAGAATCATTGTAAATATTTGCACCGATATTAGACATCGATTTATGTACAACCACGCTTTCCGGTACCACATAACACGGATATCGACGGGAAATTCTCCGTGTATATTCCCAATCATCCGTCCAAATAAAAAAATCTTTAATCGGCAATCCCACCTCTTTTACAACCGCTGCTTTCAAAAACAAAGATACAAAAGAAGCCATCACCGCTGGAATCAACTTGTGATCAAAATCTTTCACCTTTCGCGTCAAAGTTTCTCTCTGTATGTTCATATTGCAGATACTTAAATCTTTCCATAATACTTTACTCGAAAGGAAACCATATTTTCCTTCCATCTTCTGATCTTTTTCCATCAACACTTCCAAGGCCGTCTCCTGCGGAATACAATCATCATCCATAACCCATATATATTCGTATCCCGCCTCAGCGGCTAGTCGGATTCCATATGAAAATCCTCCCGCGCCCCCTAAATTGGCACCTGTATTAAAATATAAAATCTGTTTCCGTTCTATGAATTGTTGCAGGACATCCTGTGTTCCATCCGAACTATTATTATCAACAATAATAATCTGTACATCCGAAAACGTCTGTCCCAGCAACGATTGCACATTTTCCAATAAAAGATTTTTTCTGTTATAAGTCACAACGACTGCTGCTACTTTTTTCATCTGTCAAAATTCCTACTTTTTAACTTTCTCATAAGAAAGTTCCATGACTTAATGATCCAATTCTGTTTTTCCATAAACATAACCGGAATCTCCCGATACCCTTTATGATTCGCCTCTAGCCATACGTCCAACAATCGTTCACTCACAAAGCCAAATACTCTTGCATCATTCTTGGAATAAGCTGATATATCCAGTCTTTTTTCTAACTCGAACAACACATCAAAAAGCCATGTACAATAATCTTCCAGACATTCACGTTTCATAATAAACATATTGAACTTATGTCCCTTTGTACTTTCCATGCAAGAGTCAAATGCATCCAGATAATTTGGATATTTGTTCATTAAAACTTCTCTGGTTAGATCTAAATCGATTGCGTGATGCGCATGCGCATATTGACTGTATGTTGTCTCTATAAAATAATTTCTTGGAGTAGGAAGAATGATATCACATTGCTCAATTAACAGTTTCAACTGATCCATCGTAAGTATTCGATTCCACTTATCCCCGAATCTTTCTACTGTAAAATGCCTGCGATAATGAACCATTCCAAGATAATCGGCATCCAAATTCTTCCATGCCCAATACAAGCCAGTTAACTCACAATAATTTGCATTCTTGGCAGATATATTCTCGCCATCACTATCTTTGACATATCCAAGTGGCGTCCTGTCTTGTGCACCAACCTGAATCGGTATATACATCTCATCCATTGGCATTCTATATTGTTTGTGAGTTGCCACAATTACTTTTACAGTTGCCATTACTGAGCTCCATCTCCATCAATTACAACTTGTATCGTTTTTAAAACGATCTTAATATCCAATTTCCAGCAAGCATGCTCGATATAATATAGTTCCATTTTTTGTCGTTCACCATTTTCATATCCCACATGATTTCTTGCATATACCTGCCAATACCCGGTAAGCCCCGGTTTCATACTCAAAAACAATTCTTTCTTTTCAGGATAATTAACTCTAAGTTCCTCTTCAACAAGCGGGCGCGGACCAATCAATGCCATCTCACCCTTGAGAATATTAATAAACTGCGGAAGTTCATCAATACTATGTCTTCGTATAAAAGCACCAACTTTCGTAATTCTCGGATCATTTTCAAGCTTATACTCTCTATAATATTTCTTTAATTCCTCCGGTGTAAGCATTATTTCCAACTGATCCGCATTCCGCTTCATGCTTCGGAATTTGTAAATTTCAAATTCCTTTCCATATTGACCAACACGCTTGGTCTTGTAGAAGACAGGACCGCCATCCTCCACCTTAATTGCAATTGCAGTAACGATTGCAACCGGAAGTGAAATTATAATCAGCACTAGCGCCATAATCAGATCAAGCAACCGTTTTGTCACAGCAAATCCGAGTGATAACTCACGATTTTTCACACACAGCGTTTTATAACCGTTCATCTCCACTACACTGTAACAAAACGAACTCTTCTCAAGATTGCGTAATGCTCGATACACGAGCACATTTTTACTCACCAGGAAATCTGTAATTTCATGCAATTGCGGCATTCCTTTCAAATAAATATACACGCAGTCTACGCCATGTGTGTTCACATAATCCTTTAATGTATCCGTCCACCCTACAATCGGAATTCCATTTACCACTGTCCGATTGCTCTTCTCATAAGTTATAATTCCAGTTACAATCGCACCATATTTAGACTTGTTGGTAAATTGCTCCAATTTACGTTCAATATCCTCTTCCCTAATGTACAAGAGTGTCTCTCCCGCATTCTTACCCAGATGTCTTCGTACATACTCCTTCCAGGCAAGATGCGCCACATACATAATCGGCAATAAAATAATCACAAATGTAAATAGAACCACTCGTGAATAATCTTCACTTGTCTTCGTTGCAAAACAATACACAGTCAATGCAACAAACAGTCCTGCAACCATTGCAAATGTACTTTTAAATTCATCTCGAAAATCTCTTCTCAATATTCCCGAGTAGACGTTCCAAAACATAACGATAAAAAGAAATGCAACAAGCAGCACTCCAGCCATATACAAATAGCGATCAATCAAATCTATAAAAGTATTTTTTCTGGCCATACAGGCTATAAAAAAGCTTAGCTGCACACAAAGCAAGTCTAAAATCAAAAAATCTATATGTTTTAACAGACTATATTTTTTCTTTTGATTCATTCGTTCTTTAATTCCTGTTCCGCGTTTGGTATGCTTAATGACCTACACATGCATTATATGTTTTATTATACCATACCTTTTCTGTAATTAATAGCTTGTGAAATACAACGCATTTTATAGTACTATCAATAGGACTACTCTACGAAACACAAGAGAAAGAGGATACCATTATGAGATTACCAAACGGATACGGCGGAGTTGTCAAACTCTCCGGAGCCCGAAGAAGACCTTACGCAGCCCGCATCACAACAGGCTGGTACTACAATGATCAGACCGGAAAACGCGTACAGCGTTATCAGATCCTGGGATATGCATCCACCCGTGCGGAAGCGTTGCAGATACTCGCACGATACAACGATTACCCGATTGACGGTGCATCACTTAAGCTGACATTTGCCGACATCTACGAGCGCTGGTCCGCCGAAAAATTTCCAACCACTTCCCATTCCAACATCAAAGGTTACCGCGCCGCATACGCGATCTGTCAGGATATCGCAGATGTGCCGTTTCGCAACCTGCGCCTCGATGATCTGCAGCGCGTGGTCGACCGCTGCGGCAAGAATTACCCGACACTCAAGAAGCTGCGCGTACTCTACAACCAGCTCTACGAATATGCGATGAAGCATGAAATCGTTGTCAAAGATTACTCCACTTACGTCAATATCATCAAATACAAGGATCGCAATCCGAATAAGACGGAGCGCGAACGCTTTACACCACAGGAGATTGCTTTGCTTTGGAAACACAAGGACGATCCTTACTATCAGACCATTCTCATGCTGATCTACAACGGTGTCCGTGTCTCGGAGCTTCTCGATCTAAAGAAAGAAAACGTCCATCTTAAGGAACGCTACTTCGATGTCATAGACAGCAAGACTGCAAACGGCATCCGCAAAGTTCCTATCGCCGCCAAGGTGCTTCCCTTCTACGAACGCTGGTACAACGACTGCTCCGCCTGCGAATACCTAATCCACACGATGGACAGCGAACATTTTACCTACCACAATTATTACAGCAATTTCTTTAAGCCTTTGTTGAACCGGCTGGGCATTGACCGGACGCCGCACTGCTGCCGCCACACCACGATCTCCATGATGGCGGATGCACACATCGACCAGACCATCATCAAGAAGATCGTCGGCCACGCCGGTGCGATGTCACTCACGGAACGTGTGTATACGCATCTCGATGTCAACGAATTGATCGAAGCGATCGATCAGATCTAGATTGCAAAAATCGCCACCCTCTATTTCTAGAAGGTGGCGACATCTTCGTCACTTGGATTCCACAAATGCATTTTGCATCTGTGCTTCTCTATACACAAGATTACAGGTCAGAAAACAGATCTTCCTTGTACGTTCCGTCTGCAAGCATCTTCTTAAAGCTCTCCCGGACCGCTGCAACATCTTCCTTATAGGTCATGCCATACCACGTATCGTTCGTGCGCAACACCTTGACCGCCATCCTGCCCTCCGCCAGAAGCTCGCCGATGTAGATCGGGATCAGATACTCCGACTTCAATGGATTCTGTGGTACTTCTTTCTCGAAAAATTCCTTGAATCCTGCCTCTAACGTGTCCACGAAATCCGGCGTCAGTCCCCACATATTCATCGAGACAAGCGAATCCACATCCAGCTTCACGCCATCCGCCTGTGCTCCATCTGCAGTCTTAACAATATTCTTGGTCTCCGCAACTTCTGTAAGATTGCTGTCCGCATCCATCTTGCAGACACCGCGCGTTACCGCACCGTTATCCGACAATGTATTCTTCAGCACAAAGCCGGCCATACAAGACGTTCCGCCTTCCACCAGGTACTCATGAACCGCCCGGAAACCTTCCTTGCCATAATAGTCGTCCGCATTGATCACGATAAAAGGCGCATCGATCAGATCCTTCGCCGCAAGTACTGCCTGTCCGGTTCCCCAAGGCTTCGTTCTTCCCTCCGGGAGCTCGCCCGGGATATCACGGATATCCTGAAACGCGTAATCTACCTTTACATCAAACCCGGCACAAATATCCGCGATACGGTTGCCAATCGCATTCTTAAAATCTTCCTCAATATCCTTACGAATAATAAAAATCACATGGTTGAAACCTGCCTCGATCGCATCATGCACCGAATAATCCATAATAATATGATTCTGTGCGTCTACAGGCTCCAGCTGCTTAATTCCCCCGCCGAAACGCGATCCGATTCCGGCTGCCATAATCAGTAGTGTTGTCTTCATTCTTCTTCCTTCCATAGTAACTTGTGATCCCCTCACCAGCTTCTAGCATCTATTGTAAAGGATGATCTCACGCTTTGCAACTGCCGCATGCATTTTCCCAAAATCAGACAAAAACAAACTACTTTTCAAGCCAATACTAAGGCCGTCCAACCGGCATTCCCGGTATAGCGATCCGATTACCGACGTAACAATTCCCGTGCCAAATCATCCACTCTTGCGGTATATCCCGCACCAACTTTCGCCTCCAGCGACTCGCATGTCGCCTTCAGATTCGGACAGCGGCTCGTCAGATTGTGCGCATCACTTCCCAGTAACACCGCTTCATGCTGCTTCAGCAGCCCGATGCACATCCGCCGTCTCTTCCAATCCTGAAACGGTCCGGCATTCATCTGGCACTCCAGCGGCAGATCCATGATCTCATTCCAGACACTCTTGTCCTTCTGCAGCTTATAGTAGCGCTCAATGTGTGCCAGCACAACGCGGATACCCTGCCTGCGAACAAGATTGGCCACATCAACATACACGTCTTTCTCCCACTGACAGAATGGCATCTCCAGCAAAACCGTGCCACTGTCTCCAATGCACAGCTCCGGAATCATATCCGCGTTACCGATATTCCGAAAATAATACACTTCCGCCCCAAGATGATACGGCAACAACTCCACACCTGCCTGCTGCGCCGCAGCCTCCAGCCGGCTCACACTTTGTTCTCTTTTCTTAAGAAAATGCGCCACCGTATCCTGCTGCGCATAGAAATGCGGCGTAAAGACCACTTCCGTCACACCTTGCTCCCGCTCCATCTGAAGCATCGCAAGCGACATCTTCGCATCCTTACTGCCATCATCCATCTCCGGAAGAATGTGACTGTGAAAATCAATCATATGTAACTCCTAAAACACTATTGTAACCCTTAGTTTTCTTCTCTCATATGTTCCAAAATTCTGTCATACTGTTCATACATCTTCTGCACTTCGTTTTCCAACGTATAATAATGCATAATATATGGAATCAACAGAACAACCAACAACAATGTTAACACATACAATGCCGGATTACAAATCATAAGCGCCGCTACAATCGAAATCAGCGTCAGGATCGCAAACGTCACCGTCACGATCAGGTGCACCAGTCTCTCATGCTGGAAAAAGCCAATCTGGATCAGATGCTCCTGTAGGATATCGGACCAGCGATCCGGAGAGATATTGTCCGGGTGGACCAGGAGTGCGTCGATTTTCTGACGGTAAGAAAGTATTCGTTTTTTCATAAAAATCATCCTCTTTCCCAAAAGCTTACACAACCATGGATAAAAATTTCTTTATCTGTGTAAAATCTTGCATTTTTATCTTACATCCTAAATTATTATTCCGTATAAAATCCTGTGCGTCCTTTGTAAAATAAGATGTTGTCACTATAATTCCACCATTTACATTGTCTGTCGTTACTGTCGAATGCAGATTTTTCACAATGCCGACACCAATCTTTCTATTTTCAGCATTACGCTTACATTCCACATAATATACAAAATCCCCCAAGATTTCTGGTTTTCTGATAATTATATCCTTTCCACCGTCTCTAGTCTTCTTCGTTTTTTCAACATTATATCCTAATCGACGATAGATTTCCGCCATCACCTCTTCAAAATCACTCCCCGATAATTCATAGAAACATTTTGGATTTTCCGATAAATATTTTAGGACAGCATCATTAATTGGAGATATATGTATAATAGGAGAGTTTTGAGTAATGATCTTGCTGTCGTCATCCTTAAAAATCTCCTCGATTATTTGTGCATTTGCACGATTACTTTCTTCCTCTGTATCGTTTTCCGCCACATCATTTTTATCTGAAGCATTTACATTTAAAATTGAAAGCCCCTCTGCATATAGTAGCGTCCTGCTGACATGACGCAACATAGATGTATCTACTTTGGGAAGAGAATTCAATGCACTCTGCAACTGCTTCCCAATTGTTGACCCATCACTAATACCATTTGTATCTAGCACATTCTCCAGCTTCCTCATCGATGCCAATGTCTCTATATGAATTTCCACAAGACTTCCCTGTATCTTTAGTACACTTTGCTGAGCCTCCTTAATTGCCCTATTTTCATGTATTTTATAAATCCGCTGCATCACTTTTAAATAGTCATCCTTAAGCATTCCTTCCCACCTTTCCATTTGCAATTATAAAATAACCTATAAAGAAAAAGCCGACGTTTCACATCGACCTTTTCTTTCCTCTTCCTTATTCCACTCCTACGCATCCTGCAATATTCACATTCCAATCCTTCAGCATACGCAGCTCTTTTTCAATTTCCTGATAAATAGACACATCTGTAATCTCAACCAGTACTACATGCCCAGCTTCTGAAGCCTCACGCATTGCAGCCGCATCATAACAGATATTCTCACCATATACCGTCTGAATACCCTTTGTAGAAAGTCCCTCAACAATCTGCGTGATCGTATTCTTATCCACACGTTCAATCTCAGATCCTGTCAGGAACAGTTTCGTAATCCCCTCATTCTTACAATACAACTCAATATTAGAAATTGCCAATTGTACTGAAGCCTCCGCGCTAAGCAGCTTCTGATTGCGATACTTAATCCGAAGCAAAAATCCATTGATTCCTTTGCTACCCTTGTTCTGTGTCAGGATACCAAACTGGCGAAGCTTGTAGAAGCGAACCAGCTCCTCTGCCTCCTGCAACTTATTCGACAGAACCGCAACACAAACCAGATATAATGCAGCAAGAAAGATTCCCATCACAAAGCCAAGAACAACATACTTCTTACTGAATACCGGAGCCGATACTTCAACCGTTTCCGGTACAGTCTCCTCGTCTGCAGTCTCATTCTCTCGTTCTGCTGCTAATTCACTGTCAACCACTTTGAGCTGATCCTCCGTCATCGCAGATGTCAAAGTCGATATCTGATCCCTATATGACTTAATAAGGCTCGCAACCGTACTCTGCGAATTAGCAAGATCAGAATCGGTCTGCACCTGATAATTTTCCGAAACAAGTACAAGCTTATGACTTCCGATTCGATCCGAGATATCCTTGTGTCTGCCTTTCAACTCCTTTTGGATGGCTTCCGATACACTCTTTAAACTCTTTTCATCCGTATACTTCACCAAAACAGAAAATGTATCATCGGAATCAACATTCGCAGACACCAGCTCCGCAAGATACTTTGCTTCCGCCTGCGTATTAACATCCTTCCAGATTTCCTTCTGACTCAATCCATTCGCGGCATAATCCACATATGCGTTCGTAATGGCAGAGGTATAATTCTGCTTATTATCCTTCGAATAATTGTATGTATAATCCGAATCAATATAATACTTCAGTTCCAGCACATGCTCCTGATATGGATCAATATTCATCAGTAACGACTCCTGCATATACTGACTGTTTTTGTCCAAAAGGACCTGCAAGCTCTTCACATCATCGATCTGCTGCTGCTCTGTTTTCGTAAACGTAACCGTCTGTGTAACATCTTCCTGTGGTTGCTGCGCTGCTTTATACGCCTGTGCATCCTTGGCATACTTCACTCCCGGAAGTAATATTGCAAAAAGCAAAGCACATACGATCCATAACTTCCATCCCAACATCACCTTCCAGAATAAGTGACGAAGAGAAATTTCCCTAACTTGATTTTCCATTTGTATATTCTCCAATTTTTAATTTAATAGCTTAAACAAGTGTACTTCATTTGTTGATAAAAAGCAATGTTTTAGCGATACTCTATATCAGATAGCGTAATCTTTGGAGATGGCATATTGCACTTCTGACACATCAGATCAATCTGTTCCTGTAAAAAAGGCATCACTTCCGAACGCTCTGCAAACTTCGATCCTAAGATTATTTCCTTTATTGCGATCGGAAAATCTGTTGCCACATACAACTTACCGAAATTATCTGAAGTATGTCGGAATCGTCTATCTACTTCTGGATACTGGTAATAAATACGTACTTCCCTCTCGTAGGCATAACTATCTTCTTTAAAAAGATATAAAATTGGATTCAGGAAAGCGTGCAAGGCTTCTATGCAAATCTCATCCCACGTTGCATATAAAATATCACAAATAGCCCCCAAATCCTTTAGTTCCTGCTCTATCTCTTCACGTTTTTCCAAGTCCGCATTGTTGCTTTCATTTACTTTGTACACAGATCCATTGTTTGTCAAGTAGCACACGTGATACAACGGTACTTCGATTTGCTTATTCTGAGTTGGGTTCCAATCTAGCACAAGGCAACCCCCTGTTGCGTGATCTCCATACATCTCCCACATATACTTTTGTTTTCTTTAGTTCATCTCTTCTCAAATTTATTATCATTTTTGTTCACCTTTAAATCTGACAAACCTAATTTCCAAGGACACCACTTCGAATTAGAGATATTTGATGTTGAAATATATGCTAAACATTTGCATTTTTTCAATTTACTCCGTAATTGTTCTCCAGTTTCACTAGTTATAATATTAGGGTTTAATTCATTATCTCCATAATCTAAATACACCTTAAATCCCTTTTTAGTAAATAAATTATATAAGGCACAAGTCAATTCTTGGTCTAAAGAACTAGGTGACAAAAAAATATCATTTGTTATTTTTCTTCCTCTCATACAACCAAATGTTTTCATATATTTTTTAATTCTAGCTTGTAAATAATCATAAGAGAAGATATATGACAGAAATGGAATTATTTTGTCAGAATTGGTCATACAATATTTTTCAGCTCAAACTTATAGCATTTTCCTCATCCACCTTTACTATATATACTAGACCATTTATCACAAAGGAGATTAATCACCTCCGAAGTTCTTGAAATCCATATCGCTACTTCATCAACAATATAAAACCAAAACCGAAAAGCGAAAAATCGCCTCTTTAAAAGCCTTTTTTCGCTATTTAGAATACAAGAAACTAATCGAATGCAAATCCTCCATTTAACAAAATTCAAATACGTTTTCAAGAGCCGATCATACAGCCAAAAACAATCCCTCTACACATAGTTGAAATGTTCTTGTACACCATTTATCCCCAACGTCGTATAGCCACAACAACTTATCAAAAAAGAAATGCATTAAGAGATGCTGCAATCATAAAACTTCTATTTGCTACCGGCATGCAAATTTCTGAATTATGTACATTAAAGCGTAGCGATATAAACCTGTTTGATGAAATCATTCTTATATATAGGAAAGGTGATAAGGAGCGGCGTATCCAAATTGGAAATAATGATGTTATACATATTCTTAAAGAATATGACAGACTGTAGACAAAGCGCTCCGAGAAATCATGTTTCCCGAAGCGTTTTTCCTATCGCTATAAAGGTGTTTGGGTTTAAACAACCATATTTCCACTAGATTTATGCCATTTGTAGTCCCCATTCCTTCTTACATTTTACAAGCTTCTTTACCCTTCTCGGTTGATGGTACTGTAGTGCAGGAAATGATTACCTGGACAAATGTAGTGACTCTTTTTACGGTAGAATAACTTACGTCAAAGCCCTGTTTCTTAAGGTCATTCCATCAATGTGAGCATGGATAATTCGTTAGTTTATGACCAAATCGCTCACTCCTTTATCTGTTGTTAGATAAAGGATATCATAATGGTCTTGGAGTGACCTAGTTTTCAATGAGCCATGTGACCTAAATTTAGATTAGCATAAACATCTAGCGACCAGACTGGAGTAAAATACTAGCATTTCCCACTTCTCATTATGAAGTTGAGTGTGAGATTATGCAATCCGTCAAATTATTTTACGTTTACCATTTTAAATATCCTTCAGAGTCTTAAAAAAGCTCTTCCCATTCGTCAAGATCTCTATAGTGTTTTTTTATTGCCAAATACTTATTAGGATTAATACTTTTTAGATACGCCAACTCTCCCCTTATACTTTCCTTATTACCCTCATTATATTTTAAATATTTATATACTTTTAATTTCAAGTCCTTGTATTTGCGCCATCCTATTGATAAAGAATTATCTGTATTATTCAAAATCACTCCAGTAACATTCCTTTTACTTCTTTTATTCGAATAATAAGTCTTTTTTTTGTTATATGCAAAGCCATATTTTTTTAACAGATCAATTGTTATCTCAAGTATCTGATCATCCAGAAAAGTATCGGACGAAATAATAATATCGTCCGCATAACGTGTATACACAATCTGCTGGATTTTCGATAACTCTTCGACAATTTGACTATCAAATTCATACATAATCCGATTTGCAATTCGTGGTGCAGTAAGACTTCCGGTTGGTATACTTCCATTCCTTGTAACGATCTTCAAGATGGTTTCAATATCCTCTTGTGCATACTTTTCCTCGAATAATTGCTGAACCTGCAGAAATGTAATTGATTCAAAAAAATGCCGGATATCCGTATGTAAAATATAATTTGACTTTCTATGTGCATCAGCATTTTTTCTAATTGACGTGCCTGTCTCATAGGCAAGCGCATTTGTGCTAACAGGATAATCAGATAAAACATTTTCATTTATCCATCTTTGAAAAAGCTTAAGTTCAAAACTTGGTTCATATACCTCACGTTTTTTTCCATGCTTATTATATGTTAAGTGCTTCGAATAAAAAATAAATGATCTGTTAATTTTTGAAAGGATATAGTTTTCGCTAAGTCCCAAATCTGCGGACATTCTCTCTAATATTGTCATGATCTAGGTCCCCTAACTCTCCACTTTTCCTCTTTTAGATACTCACTTGCGACTCTCGCTCTTTGTGCTTCTGTTTCACCAATCGATAGTTCAAACATATAATTGTTGCAAGATGTCTTATTTTTGATAGTGCTCCAATAATACCGATCTACTTTCTCGATCAATCCTAATTTAACCAGCATATCAAACACTATGTTAACCTGCTTTATCTTATCTTGAGAATCTTTTATTGAGAATTCCCCTCGCAAATACTTATATATTTCCAAAAATTCATTCTGCGAGATTGGCTGAAAAATCCCCAAAACATTTAACAATTCATATACAAAGTTCTTAATGTCAATCTCATATCGTATTCCCTTTTGATATTTAACTTCTTTCGGTGGCGTATAAGTTATCCTTCTTTTTTCCCATTGAGAAAAATGCTCTCCAAGATCCTTATCCCCATTCCAAGAATCTGTATCATACTCTATATACTTACATTTTCCAGTTCTTGAACTACTTATTTTACGAATCGGTCCTCTATTTATAAACGACTCATCGGCCTCATGCACCTTATCATTAATAATATACAATTTATTAATAAGATTTTTGGAAAAAGAAAATGCACCTAATTCACAAAAGGTGCCTGCACTTTCAACTATTATAATTATCTCATCACTTACATCAGCCAAAATTCCTTCAAAAGTCAAACTGTCGTGTTCGCTAAAGGTCTCAATAAGCCGCTCCGCTATAATTCCCACCACAGCACGAGACTCAATTTTATTCGTTGCATCAACAATATATTGTCTCTTATTCTTCAAACGTCTTAGTTCTTCCGGCGCAATAATTTGATTATTTTCATCCAATATCTGTTCTCCACAGATAAAAACAAATAAGGGAAATTTGGAGGATGAAAATTTCTTCTTGCGAATCGTTAATTTTAAAACATCTAATACTCTTCGCATCTCGCCTTCCGTATAAGAAATCATTTCATCACTCCAACCAAACTTTACTTAAAGTACTTTTGAAAAAGAGAGACAAATCAATTTGTGTAAATTGATTTGGAAATCTTTTTCAATTTTCCAATCACATAAACAGGCTCTGACAAGTCTAGAGCACTAATTATTTGTTAAAATAATTTTTTCTAAAGTTCTCCCTTTCATTTATTATGGCACTCATAGTCGTTTATTTCAACTATCAAATTATCATTTTCACAATTTCCTAACTTACCAACGTTCCCCACTTCTGATCCTTCTCACTCAGATTAAGCCTGGTTCCATCATCCATCACATATCCATCTGCCGCTGCATCGCCCGGATATTCTCCCCGCACCGCGCGCACCAGCTTACACTTATCAATGTATGAATCCAAACCATTGAAACCAACCTTCAGCCCCCTATGAATGGCATTGCCCAGATATTCTTCCACTGGATGAAGTTCCACTGCATGAAGAGCCGCCTCCGCTCATTCCACTTGTTCCTCCATATGAACTCATTACAGGACTTGAGTATACACAACCTCCACTTAAATTGTGCATTTGTCTCCCTGACTCAAATCTTTCCAATAAATTTATTCTATTATAATTTTTTATGCCTTCCAATTCACTCTGTATATCCAATAACATATCTGTAAAGTTTTCATTTTCTTCTCCTGATATATTTACTACATTACGATATCCAAGGGCTTCTGTAATCGGATTGCTTACTTTTGCCTCAAAATCTATATTTGAAACCATAATTTTCAACTTTTCTTTTAGTTCGTATGCACCAGTGATATCGTCTATGTACTGAATAGTGCGTTGATCATTTACATCAAATGCTAGGTCTTTTACATTTTCTGTAATATGAATAATCGGTTTTTCCGCTGCATGTCGAAGCCCAATCTCATACATAACATTCGGATTGTTTCCCGTCAGATTTGCAATTGCTAAATCACACTCATATACTTTACGGATAATTGCAGCCGTCATAGTACCACTGACTGTAATTCTATGACTCACTTCCACTTCATATCCGGCTTCTTCCATAACAGGCTTAATCACTTCATCAATAAGACCATCTATTTTTCGCCTTGTAGCAGAACTTATATCCCCTATTGGCGTAATAACAAAACAACTTTTCCTTTTTTTCTCTCCCATTTTCTTACCTCTCCTTCCCAATCCCATTGGAGCCATCTTGATTTCACAACTCCCCAAAATTTTTCTATGTTTTGAACAATACGCTCCTGTTCCTTATTTCACGTACTCCCAAATTCTAAGTATCACTTGCAGCATCTTCCTCTTGTATCAAATCGATTGCATGCGCATAGTTATAATATCTGCTTGCAAAATCAGTCAAACAATATTGAAACAGAACTATCGCCCCAGCACCCATAAAAAAAGAATCAAGAATCCCTATCACTAGACGATTCGTCAATTCAATTCCAAAGTTCTTAACAATAAATACTAAAAAAAATCCATATCCCACCATTGCAGCAACTGTTAAAACAACATTAACACAAAATACCCCTACATACTTTTCCCATGACAGACTTTTATGCTTTTTCACAACATGTCCTACAAACATAATAAAGCATGTATCTCTCAATTGTTGTTCCACATACAAAATAAGTAATATAACTAATATTGCAAATGTAACACATGCCATGATTACTTCTATACTAAAATTTTTTTCTCCATCTCCCAATCTATATTCGCAAAACAAAGAAATAGCATATGTTCCTACAGAAGCAATCCACAAAATCCACTGTACAACTCGTGCCTTTTCAAAACTCACTTCCTTTTTGGAACGTTCCCAATCCCATTTCAATAATAAAGACAAATATTCCTGCAGCCTCATCTGACATCTGGATAAATCCTCCAAATGAAAATCATCAGATTCGATTTCATTAATCACTTTCCAAATATGAGCATCAGCCGAATACCGATTCGAAGTTCTCTTGCCCAAAGCATTAATTCTATCTTTTAACCTATCACAAATCTTTAGTGTATTCTGGTAAGAAGCTCCACGAAGTTCTTCTGAACATTTTCTAATTTCCTCACGCCACTTACTTCTTTCCTTGGTAATATGTTCTATTTTGTTCGTTTTACTTGTCGTATAAATTGAAATCAAACCTGAAATAATTGTAGAAATAACTACCGACCCCAATATCACTTCTATTCCCATAATTATGCCTTTCTCACAAATGTTCCCATCTTAAAACCGATATGAAATTTTCTCAATTCCTTCCCATTTCTGATCTTTATCCGAAATATTCAGTTCCACACCATCCATAACATATCCTTTTGCAGAAGATGTTCCATTATAAACACCTAAAACATTAGGCCATTCTATTCCAATCTTCGGATCGTTCCATGCGATACCGCCCTCGTCATCCGGATGATAAAAATCATCACATTTATAACAAAACTCAGCCACATCAGATAGTACCAAAAAACCATGTGCAAATCCTTTTGGGATTAAAAACTGCTTCTTATTTTCTTCTGTCAACTCAATTCCATACCATTTACCATATGTATCGCTACCGCTTCTGAGATCGACCGCAACATCAAACACAGAACCTTTTATTACCCTTACTAGTTTAGTCTGAGGATATTCTTTTTGAAAATGAAGTCCACGCAAAACCCCCTTTGCACTCATAGACTGATTATCCTGGACAAACGTAATATTAATACCGGCCTCCTCCATATCTCTTCGGCTATATGTTTCCATAAAATAACCTCGGCTGTCACCATGTACTGCTGGAGTAATAACACAAAGTCCTTCTATCCCTGCAACATTTTTCTCAACTGATATCTGTCCCATTTTAACTCATTCCTCTTTCCACAACTTATTTCATACCGTTATAGCTCACTTAATATGCCTCGAACCTTTTCAACCGCATCAAAGAACCCCCTATATTCATCAGTATTCCATTTTTCTCTGATGCGCTGCTGAACTCCACCAGGACCAATCACTGAAGGAACCGATAATGATACTCCTCTTACCCCATGTTCTCCCATCAACTGAGAACTGACAGATGCAATAGTCGGTCTTTGATTTATAATTGCATCCGCAATAAAACAAACACTAGTTGCAATTCCAAAATGAGTTTTCCCTTTTGCTTTTATTATTTCAGTTCCCATGGCTCTAGTCTTTTCAGAAATTTGGCATCTTATTTCTTTGTTCCATTCTACCTGCACATCCTGACAATATTCTTCAATCGGAATACCACTTACAACCAATTTACTCCAGACAGGAACCTGATTATCGCCGTGCTCTCCCACCAGATATCCATTTATAACACCAGTACTCAAATCCAGATAATCAGCGACACACCTAATAAATCTAGATGTATCCAATATGCATCCCGAACCGAATACCATACCATCGGGAAGACTCATCCACTCAGTAACTTTCTGAGTCAGAATATCCACAGGATTTGAAACAATCAGAATACATCCTCTTGTATAATACATTTTAACGGAATTGATAACAGACTCCATAATCTTAGTATTTTCGCTTGCCATATCTAATCTGCTTTCACCAGATTTTCTGTTACGCCCCGCTGTAATTATAATCAAATCACTATCTGCGCAATCTGAATAATCGCCAGCATATAAATCGGCGGTTCCCATACTTGGAATTCCGTGCCGAATATCATATGCCTCGCCCGCACATTTTTCTTTATCAATATCAATAAGTACAATCTCTCTCGCAATATCACGTAATGCAAGTGCATATGCGATAGACGATCCCACGTAACCAGCTCCTATGACCACAACTTTCCTATTGCCGATTTTATAAAACGGTTTCATCAGTTCATCACCTCAGTTATTATATGTTTACCTTAATTGTTCTGGTAAGTCTTTCAACAAGATTATATCCATCCCAAATGAAATCAAAGTCCATAGTTTTTCCAATAGGTACAACACGATCTACTCCTTTGATACCAGAAATCAACAGAGGCATAATAGTCTCTTTTTCGCCAAGGAATCCTATTGTCTGGCAATGAGTATTATTACAGAAATCACGGATTTCAATGATATCATCGCAATCGTATTCAAAGAAGTAACCTGAATTGTCTTTAAGTTGCATTAAATCCGGATTGACTTCCGGGACATTGACTCTGACTATGTAATTATCTTCTCTCTGTTCAACATGTACACCTTCTTTAGACACGGCCATAAGATAACTACTTGTCAGTTTGTTAATTCCCATAATCGACTGGAATTGGTACCTTTTCTTAACCAAATCGTGTTCATATTTCCAAAAGAGTTCTTTAGCTTCTTCTTTTTTTTCGCCCATCCATACAACCAGACGTGGACTCGTACAAGCATTTTGATCAGAGAGATATGTGTCGTTGTAGAATTCCTCTGCCAGACGTTCTTTGTCACTAACTTCCATATACTTATCACTGTCGATAACAGCTAAAGAATATCTGTCAGCAAATGCAATTTCTCCAGCTCGTGGTCCAAGTGGAGATTTTCTAATTTCTGCAATAGTATTATCGCCGCCCCAGATAATACGGGTGTCTGCTAATGCAGAAAACATATCATTTACCTTTTGATCTCTTCCATATCTGACAAGACAGATATACGGTTTCATGTCCGGATATTCCTCTAAAGCTTCATTAATTGCCTTATTAATAATTGAAACCTGTGGAAAATCCTTTGACGGAATACGTACCACATTAGCATTGCCAGTTAATAATCCTGTAAGCAAAGAATATGCATAATTAACCGGAACATTAGAAGGTGCGATATGAAAAGCAACACCTCTTCCAATTTTAATATCGGAACTATCGGTAACAAATCGCTCTTTAAGTGCGAGTACAGATGATTTTCTCATCCAAAATCCCAGTGTAATTACATCGGGATAAGCCTTTGCTTCACGAGATTTCATTAAAATCTTAGACAATGAATTCAAGAACTCAACAACACTATCATCAAAAGGACATTTAGGACTGACATCCTTTAATGCTGCTACAATTTCATCATTACCAACCAAATAGGTAACGCCTCTTAAAACATCTTTCATATCAGTATTAATTAAACTTTGCTGCATAAGTGTCACTGCACCCCCTTATTTCAGCATTTTTCAATCTGCCAAATATTTCAAAATATTTTCCCTTACGGCCACACTGGCAATCATCTTCTCCCAATAGCATTCCTTCGTCCTCTGTGATTAAAGAATGTCCCGGATAAGATTCAGGGATTGCCGAAACAACCTGAATAATTCCACGCTCACCAACTTCGCATAAACCAAAATCCTCAGGTCTACGAATCAACACATCTGAGAAAATACTTGCATGCAAATGTCCACATTCACACTGCATGTATATACAGCCTGTCTGCTCCACCATTCCATAATAATCATGAATATGGTCCAAACCACATACATCCTTTAATCGATTATGGAACTCTTCCGGGCTAACAGCCTCGCTTACAAGTTTTTTCCATCCGCCTCCATGAACTAAAACACCGTTTGACAAATCAAATGTGATGCCTTCTTCTTTCAAACGAACCAGTTCTTTATAAAAATGCTGCCATACCATGAAAGTAAAACCAAACATAAAAATTCTCTGTCCCTGGTATTTTTCAAGAAATTCCTTTAATCCTTCTACATCCAAATGCATATCATCATCCAGTGCATATAACTTTTTAGCGCCAAAGATAGAGAAGCCTAAAATACCTGCGCCTCTTGCAGAAAACATTGCTCTGTTTTTAACAACAGAAGGACAGTCCAGAATAATCATTGGCATTCTGCTTGAGCCAGTAAATTCATTCACAATTTTAACCATAGTCTTCTGCTGATTGGAAGAGGTTGTTTTATCTAGATATATTTTAGAAACAGCCTGTCCAGAGGTTCCCGATGATGTCATAGTCTTAACAACTTCTTCATCTGGGATGCTCTTTAATGATAATTCCTTAAACAAGCGTACTGGAAGAAACGGAAGTTCACTATAATCCTGGACTGCATTTTCATCAAATCCGATGCTGGAAAGCATCTGATCATACTCTTTGCAATTACTTCTGTGGTGTTTCGTTAACTCAACCAATCGTTTTGTCAAAAGGGTCTTTTTTTGCTCCTTATCCAGAGAATACGGAGCAATCTCTAATAACTCATCATATGTCATATGCTTTATCCCAACCTCTTCTTTATTTCCTGTGCCATCGCACAGAAATGTTCATGTATAAAAAAATGGCTTCCCGAATATTTTACAAAATCAATTTTTTCAAAATATCTATCCCAGTTTTTCATATCCGCGAAAGTTGTATCACTCTCAGAATAAAAAACTGTTGCAGGAATATCCGATTTTAATTTCAAATTTTCAAATTTATATTTTCCTATTATGGAATAATCTGCACGATAAATTGGCAGATACATTCGCCAAAAGCTTTTATTGTTAATAAGTTTCTCAGGAACTGCTCCAAATTGTATCGTTCGCGCTTTTACAAACTCATCGATGTCGCTTCTATTATAATCTGTATAAACAGCTTTTGTATGTGGCTCATGCGCAGCAAGAAAAACATGTATTGGCAGAGGCATTTTTTTAACCATCAGTTTACTAAGTACCTCTATCGCAGCAATGCTTCCCATGCTATATCCCATAATTGCAAAAGGTTCTTTCTCATCAAGTTCTTTTTCTATTTGAACTAGCATGTCATTAGCCAATTCATCAAAATCAGAGTAAAAAGGGGATCTATGTCTTGTACCATGACCTGAATACTCTGCAGCAATAAGATTAACATCCGGAAACAATTCATTCTTTAATTGATCATAAAACGAAGAATTTCCACCTGCATACGTAAAACAAATCAGTTTCATAGATCCCTCTCATCAATTATTATTCGTAATATTTTGTTAGCTCTTTATAGAGTATTTTACCTGCATCATTCTTTGGAATTTCATCGATAACGATTGTCTTAAAAGCAGCTGGATTGAGCTTTGTTTTAAACACAACAAATTTCCTCACCTCATCTGCTATTCCTTCATCCGTTACAAAGATATACATATGATCATCAACACCTGCGCTTGCACAGTCAATTCCTTCAAACTTGCCCTTAATCAGGCGATCCATCTCATCAAGATTTACTCGATTACCATATATCTTGAGGAATCTCTTCTTTCTTCCAACGATATAATAATATCCATCCTGATCAAACTGAGCCATGTCTCCAGTTTGAAGAATGCCACCACGCTCATCGCCTTTGATCAGATCATCGCCACATTCTGCATAGCCTAGGGTAACATTCTCACCCTCATATACCAATTCACCTGTCGTAAGGACATCTGTTATCTCATTACCATCTACATCAATCAGCTTGAACTGACCTCCAGGTATTGCTACGCCCATGGAACCACATTTCTCAACAGCCTTTTCAGCAGGGAGATATCCCATTCTAGCAGTTGCTTCACACTGCCCATACATAACGATAAATTTCTTCTCGTTATTTGCAGCATATTCTGCAAACTTCGCATGCAATTCAGGAATTAGTTTTCCACCTGCCTGTGTCATATATCTAAGTGTAGGAAGCTGCATGCGATAGAATCTAAGTCTATCAAGCATCTCGTAAGTATAAGGAACACCTCCGAAAGATGTTGCACCTTCATTCTTAAAGAATGTCCAAAATTCCTTTTGCATCAGTCCTTTGTCTGTAACCAGAATGGTTGCTCCGACAAGCAAATGGCTGTTGATGATAGAAAGACCATAAGTATAATTCATAGGTAAGGTGGTAATTGGTCTCTCTGTCTCATCCAGTTCAAGATACTGAACGATTGACTGTGCATTGGTCAGTACATTTTTATAACTCTGACGTACAAACTTTGGACTGCCGGTTGAACCTGATGTAGTCAGCATTAAACACAGCTCTGGGAAAAGCTCATATTCTTTATCATATCCAGTTTTTAAAAGAGTATATTCATAAGCTGAATAAACTGCTTGCATACCATCAAACCCTACAACTTGTTCAGAAGGAACCCATAGATAAGAAGGATTGTATCCATTCAGAAGGTTGTTAAGCAATTCTTTTTCAAGATGTGCATTTAGTAAAACTGGTGCAATACCATTCTGAATAAATGTAGTATATCCAACAATGGAGCCAATAGAATTTGTGCATAGACAAAAAACTAGACAGCGTCGATTAATTATCGCATACAGCTTATCGTTCTCTTTATGCAATTCATCGTAAGTCAAAGCAGTTCCGAATTCATCCTTTACAACTATGTTGCTTTGATATTTGTCAAAATTCCACATTGCCTGTCACTCCTTAGAATTCAATGCCATAATTAGCTGTAAGGATTTCCTTCCCCTTTTCAAAAGAGCTTAAATCAATAATATCATCTGTATCCATCATGATATCAAAAGCATCCTCGATTGCAGCAATAAGTCCCATGTGCCCTACCGAATCCCAATTTGTAATCTGCTGATATTCCAAACCAGTCAGCTGTTCCTTGGAAACCTCTAGAGATTCACAAAATGCCTGTTCATACTTTTCTAAATTTGTCATAACTTTATCCCCTTCTTATAACTTTCTTTTTGAATAATTAATTAACTTTTCGAACTCTTTTCTATATGGTTTTTCGTATATTAACTGCCCCAAAAACTCTCCGTTTTCATTGCCCTCAATAATAACCCAACCATTCTCTGTCAGTGCCAAATCCCAACCAATATATCTGACTTCAGGAATAACTTGAGCTAGTTCCTTTCCCATTGATAACATTTCGTTCCAACAATCTATTTTATATCCTTTAAAAACTATTCCTGTATTAGGATGCCTTTCAAAAACATCACCAAATTCCGTATAACCATTCGTTTCAACTTCACCAGTATCTATATTGACGCCGCAGTAAATCTCTCCTTCAGCGGCGGCAGCAATATCACTTCCATTCATTCCAACACGTAACCAAGCATCTAAAAACTTCACTTCGTCATCCACAAAAACTGTAGTCAATCTTATCATGTTTACAGACGAAGGATGAAACGCAGCCATATTGTCAGTCTGTATTATTGGTTCTTCCAAAACGACTTTACAGCCTATAGCCCATGATTCTGCTTTGCTAATTCCACTTTCCGATAAAATTTGACTAAATGCATTTTTATAATCCTCATTTTTTACCTCAAATTTATGAACCCCAATTCCTAGTCCTAATGATTCTGGTTTTACGAAAAAAGTTTTATGTTTTGAAGCAAATTCAATAAATTTATCATAATCTTCTTCTGATTCTATTTCTATAACATCGCGCGAATACCATTTTTTAAACACTTTAAAAGTCTCATATTTTTTCTTAAACAGGATCTCTCGAGATGACTCATTTAAATAATTATAATAATTAAATCTATTTCTAAATGTAATATACTCTTCCTTTTCAACCTCACTTTTTTCCGCAAAATGATAAAATACATCCTCTCTTAAATTATTTCCATGCACCCAATAATCATACACTGAATGATAAAATACATTTTCGATATCACATTGATCTGCATTAGGCATAATTCTATTTAAATCCTTCTTGAATCCTAAAACACGTTTTTCCGTATACTGTTCTGGATGATTTTCAAAAATCATTTTTCCAATTTCAATATTTTTTTTAGCTGTCTCTGACCAATTAATCATCTTCTATTTTTCCTCCCTATAAATCATATTTTTAATCTTAATACTAGACTGATTAAAATCATCCTTCGTAGTAGTCTTCTTCACCATTTGTTTGGATGAATCATGGGCAATATCGTCTTCAAATGTGCCACCAAAATTTTTACTAAATCTCAAGGCGCGTTCATTACACTTAAAAATATAACTAACCGTTTGCTTTACTCCCAAAACATTAAACGCATAATCAAATGATAATAATTGAGCTTCAATACTCTGAAACGCATTCCCCATAATAGCTAATCTTCCCGCTTCGCACTTTTCTCCATCGTAAGCGTAGAGTCCAATTGTGCCAATTCGTTCACCATTTTTATTCCAAACCACAAAAAAATAATCGCCATCTTTTTTCCTTTGGTTTTTTATCCATTCCTTTTGCTCCTCTAGCGTATTTGAAAAATAAGGGAAATACGGAATAAACCTAGAATCCATTCTTAAATTTCGTGTAAATTCAGCATCTTCAACACATATAGGAACCAAATCAACAAAACGACCTTTGATTGTATCACCAATCACAATTTCACCTCCTTAATTAAAGTATACTGCTATACTGACATGTTGACATTTATCTTTACAGCACCTTCCTATTCGGCAGCTGTTGTAAACTTAGGATACAATGAACTCAACTTTGCTTTGGCATCGGCGATCCAGAACTGCCAATTAACTTTTGCTGCAATTGTATTACGCTCGGCCTCCCATAAAGCTAACGCTTCACGAAGTTTCGCAATATTTTCGCTTCTTCGTCCCCGACTCTGTCTGGTCATCACATTAAGTTCTATTTCCGGACGCTTGATAATTCTTCTTGCCTCATCTGCTGAATTCCTTTTGTATAAGGACGCAGGTTTATGGGTATTGAGTTGGATATTTTATATTTTCGGTTGACAGCTTTTACGCTTTATTTAACATCCGTAAGTTTTACTTTATATTTTGAGTGGCTAGCCATGGGAAATCACCACCATTTCTTTTATTATACCAAAAAAGCAGCAATAATAGCCAGAAATATTTGACCAAATATCAACATGTCGTTGCAATTCTATTCATTCGACAAGATTTTTTGTATAATATAATCTGCAGTTAGTCCTACCTGTTCAAGCATATACTGTCGACTTCCCATTCTACAATTCATATCATCTATTCCAACAAATACTTGTTTACACTCATATTTTTCTTTTGCCACTACCTCTGCAACGGCCGAACCTAATCCGCCGATAATATTATGTTCCTCAATAGTCACCAAAATATCATGATTTTCAGCAAGACTGGTTATACAGTCAACATCAATTGGTTTTATCGTATGCATATTAACAACTGTACATTTAATTCCAAGTTTTTCTTCTAACTGTTTTGCGGTTTTCATTGCCTCAGAAACCATTGTAATACCTGTTGCTATAAGTGCAATTTTCTCACCTCTTTGCAACATAACTGCTTTGCCAATTTCAAAGTTATAATCATCAGTGTAGACAGTCGGAATTGCCGTTGTGCCACACAATCTCATATAAACTGGTCCATTAATCTTTGCCATTGCTTCCATCATCTTAATGGCTTCAGCGCAATCTGCTGGAGAAAGTACCGTCATATTTGGAATACTTCGCATAAAGGCAACATCATTAATCGCTTGTAATGCAACCCCTGACCATCCAGATGTTAATCCAGCTGAAGATCCAATCGCCTTTATATCTAGATTCATATTTCCCATTAACTGACGAACCTGATCAGCACACCTAAATGTTACAAATGGAGCATACGTAGTTACATAAACCTGCATACCTTCCATTGCCATTCCTGCAGCAACACCTATCATATTCTGCTCAGCTATTCCAACATTATAGAACATCTCAGGATACTTTGAGTTCATTCTTTCTAATCCAGAAAATCTTGATAAATCAGCAGTGATAACAGCCAAATTATCATTGGCTTGTGCAACTGCATCAAATCCTATACTCCATACAGATGGGTTGATTCCCATGATAGACCAAGACCGCATATTTCGTTTATTATACTCTATCATATCTTCCCTCCATAATATCTTTCATCATCACTTCATAGTCCTGCTCATTTAATGCAATATGGTGTGACTCTGCTTTGGCCTCAATACTAGGGAGACCATATCCTTTGATAGTTTCAGCTATAATGGCTAGTGGTTTGCCTTCGTGATTGATATTAAACGCCGCATATAGTTCTTCAATTGAATGACCATTTACATTAACTACTTTAAACCCAAAAGCCTCCATTTTTTCACTAAATGAACCCATTGGCATAATATCTTCTTCTTTTCCATCAAATTGCATATGGTTATTATCAATTATCACAATCAGATTATCTAAAGCAAATTTATTGGCACTCATGAATCCTTCCCAATTAGAGCCTTCATTACATTCACCATCGCCAAGCAAAATATATGTCTTATACTCAAGTTTTTTTCTTTTAGCTACTAGAGCCATTCCGATTCCAACCGAAAGTCCCATTCCAAGACTTCCTCCTGAGAAATCTAAACCAAGCTGATTATTCCACGGATATCCAGCTAAAATACCACCATCTGTATGAAAACTCATAAGTTGTTCATCTGTAATCATTCCACATTCTTCTAATGCAGAATAACTAGCAAGATAACAATGTCTTTTACTTGTTATAAAGCGATCCCGAAATTCATAATTAGGTTCATCAGTTTTTACCCTTAAGACACCTCCATATAAAGTAGCAATAATATCCATTGCCGAAAAACTGCCTCCTAAATGTGCTCCTGCTTTTCCCGTTGATTTTGCCATTTCAAGAGCTTTCACTCTCATCTTCTTTGATAGTTCATAACATCTATCAATCACATTGTTATCTGTCATTAAACACGTCCCCCGTCTAATACCATAATATGTCCTGTCATATATGAAGCTTCATCAGATGCAATATATAAAGCTGCATTAGCAATTTCTTCAGTTTTTCCCATTCTATGAATACTCATACGGTTCAACACTTTATTTAACTCATCCTCTGATTTGTAATTTCCCATATCGGTATCGATTAATCCTGGAGCGATTCCATTAACCCTAATATTATATGCACCCAACTCTCTCGAAACTGATTTAGTTATCCAAATAAGCGCCGCTTTACTTGAGCCATACGCCAAATATCCAGGATTAGTTTCTATTCCCCCAACAGAACACATATTAATTATGCATCCTGACTTCTGCTTCATCATCTGTCTTGCCACCAATTGCATTATCAGCACTTGCGAAAAAACATTTACTTCAAATACATCTCTTAATTTCGCGACGGAAGTCATTGTAAATAAGCCTCCATAAGGAACCCCTGCATTATTGATTAATACATCAATATTTTTCTTTTCTTTAAGAATTTCCTTTATACCTTCTTTAACCTGACTCTCATCAGCCAAATCGAAATAAACCGGCGTAATTATAACGTTATTCTCTTGAGCAATACTACTCATTCTTTGTTCAAATTTCCCAGTTTGAGTTCTTGCACAAGCCCAAATATCATACCCATTTTCAGCAAACGTTTTTACTAATTGGGCACCAATTCCTCGACTCGCTCCAGTAATTATTGCAGTTTTATTCATTTTATTATCCCTTTAATTTATTTTTAGCAAAATGATCTAATATCTTTTGCAATCTCGGTAATACCTTTTGAAACTCTGCTTTGGTTGCATGATATATATTTATTTTTTTCTTTGTTCTGTCTTGCCAACAAAGTAAATCTGCATCCTCAACCTCAGCAATTCTCATGTTTATAAATTCACCAACAATCTTTGCTGTTCCCATATTTCCACCTGATACATCTACTAAATAAGCTCACGCATCCCACTTTATCGATGCGTGAGCTACTAAAATGATTTTTATTATCAATGATAAACACTTAAATTACTTCAAGCTCTCACCCTTTTTAATCTCCATAATATATTTTACTACAAGTTCAGTAATACGCTGAACATCAGCAAAAGAAACTCCCATATGCATTGGAAGAGAAATGATATGATTGCTTACAAACTCAGCCTTTGGACAAGTTCCCTTTCCATATGCATACATACGATAATCTGTATTAACAACATAGTGAACGCCCGGATATACTTCATTAGAATTCAGGTACATCATGAGGCCATCTCTATCCTTGACCATAATCTGGAAAAGGTGACGAGAAGAAACACAATCCTCTGGAATTTTAACAAGACCGATCTGCTCTGGATATTTAGAAAACGCCTCTGTATACCACTGAGCTAATGTTCTTCTGTATGCATTGTCGCGGTCAAGGTGTGGAAGCTGTGCAAGAGCAATACCAGCCATGATCGCGTTTCCGTTGTATTTATCACCAACATACTCAACATCATATTTCCACTTATAAGTACCTTCTTTGTTTACAGTACGCGCATATGTATCTTTGTTAATTCCAAGCCAAGCCTTTTTACGGAAGATCTCATCAAGCTTTGCATCGTCAGTACAAATCATTCCGCTATCACCTGTAGGAAGGTTCTTAACAGCCTGGAATGAATATACAGTAATGTCTGCATCACCATTTGTTCCAGGAACGCTACCGTCAGCATAGCGTGTTCCAGACATATGAGCTGCATCCAGAACAAGCTTAAGATCATTCTCTTTACAAATCTTAACTACTTCCTTGAAGCTTCCTGTGTTTCCACCAAAACCAACAAAAATCACTGCACGAGTCTTATCAGTAATATGTTCCTTTACTGACATAGGATCGAGGCAAAGAGTATCATCCACGTCAGCAAAAACTGCCTTGAGATTGCTCTTTGGAATCGCATGGTTAGTAGAGATAAATGTTAATGGTGTTGAGATAATTTCGTCTCCATCAGCCCAACCATATAACTCCTTAAGTGTATCAACCGCCATATAAAGACCAGCTGTGTTAGAGTTAATGTAGTAAGAGTACTTGTGTCCAGTATACTTCTTCCACTCTTCTTCTAATTCAACCGTCTTAAATCCCATTCCTGTCCAACCTTTTTCAAGGCACTCTCTTACCTGAGCCAGACATGCCTCCACATCGAAGTTTGCTTTAAATAACTGAATTCCTGCCATTATTAAAATCTCCTTTGTCTATAATTACCACTTATATGACGGTCTATGTACCTCATAAGTCCGTTACCACCATACAAGCAATCAGGTCAATTACCAACCGACTTTCCGTTTACTTTTGCCTCCGCTATTTCAAGAATATACTTTCCATATGGAATATCTTTCATCTGCTCACCAATACGAATAAATTCCTCATGACTTATCATTCCTCTGCGCCATGCAATTTCTTCTATACAATAAATTTGCATCCCACAAGCTTTTTGAACAGTCTTTACAAATGCTGAGGCATCCATCACATCATCCCAAGTATTTAAAGGAATTTCCACAAAACCACGATCCAATGCAACAGTGTAAACCTCATCATTGATCCTTGTGTATGATATCGTCTCTGTACCCATATTCTCTTCCAACTTCATACTGCATATAACATGTGCCGGACAAAAAATAATAGGTATTTGATAATAATCGTACTGAGTACGAAGCTTCTCACCATCCTCAGAAGTGACCACTTTTTTATCAGAATCGTAATATATACGTGCAGGCGAATCGATTTTCTTTTTTGGAAGTGACAAAACTGTTGTTTTCGACTTATCTAACATCGCTTTCTGGAAAAATCTTGATTGATCAACCCCATAAATAAAGGTCATTCCGGATATCACCATGACATTTGATTTACTGTTTAGATATTCATTTTCCTGAATACTTTCCCAATATGTAAGTCTTAATCCAAGCCTGCTACCATTTCCAAATACACTTTCTATATACTGACGATTTTCTTCACCACTTACAATTCGGATGTCACGAATACCCATCAACATAAAATAGCTAAGCATAAAGTTAATTATCGGCTTATCATAGATAATTGTATTTGCCTTGATTCCATATATGCTTTCCTTTAAGATAAGAAGCCCCGTCCATCCACTATTATGATGAACTAAATCACCCGCCAACAAGCTATCCGTATCACTGTCAAGCAATATGGCAATTTTCCCTATAATAGCTGTATCTGGTAAGCCCAAACCTCGCTCCCATTTAGAAACTGCTTTATCACTTACCCCAATTCGATCAGCTAATTCACGCTGGGTGTAGCCGACTTTTTTTCTTAAATATGCAATTGCATTTCCAACTCTTTTGGGATCCATAGTTAGCTACTCCCTTCGTAATTTCTAAAATCCAAGTAAACTTTCCGTTTACCCGTTTATCTATTACCGTACATCTTTTGATAATAATTCTGGTACTCTCCTGAAATAATGGTCTCCCACCACTCTCTATTGTCCAGATACCACTGAATCGTCTTCTTTATTCCATCCTCGAATTTAGTCTCCGGAAGCCAACCAAGCTCATTGTGAATCTTTGTAGGATCAATTGCATAGCGCATATCATGTCCTTTACGATCTGTAACATATGTAATAAGACTTTCAGGCTTATCTAATGCTTTACAAATAAGCTTTACAATGTCAATATTCTTCATCTCATTATGTCCGCCGACATTATAGACTTCTCCAACTTTGCCTTTATGTATAATCAGATCAATTGCCTTACAATGGTCTTCGACATACAACCAGTCTCTAACATTTAATCCTTCACCATACACAGGAAGTGGTTTGTCATTCAAACAATTTGCAATCATAAGTGGAATCAGTTTCTCTGGGAAATGATATGGTCCATAGTTATTGCTGCATCTTGAAATTGTTACAGGCAAACCAAAGGTTCTGTGATAAGCCAACACGAGCAGATCAGCGGAAGCCTTTGATGAGCTATAAGGACTGCTTGTATGAATCGGAGTTTCTTCTGTAAAGAATAAATCAGGTCTATCCAGTGGGAGATCTCCATATACCTCATCTGTACTTACCTGATGATATCTTTGAATTCCGTACTTGCGGCACGCATCCATCATTACGGCTGTTCCCATGATATTGGTTTCTAAAAATACACCTGGATTTTCAATACTTCTGTCCACGTGACTCTCAGCTGCAAAATTTACAACAATGTCTGGTTTCTCTTCCTCAAAAAGCTTATACACGGCCTCTCTGTCGCAAATATCTTCCTTTACAAATCTAAAATTTGGATTGTCCATTACTGGTGCAAGAGTAGAAAGATTTCCCGCATAAGTTAACTTGTCCAGGCACACAATTATATAATCTGGATATTTATCCAACATATAAAAAATAAAGTTTGCGCCTATAAAGCCGGCTCCTCCGGTAACAATAACTGTCATTGATGTTTCCTCCATCTATTAATATTTCATCTTTCCGTTAGCAACATTCATAAGATGCTGTCCATATGGAGACTTTCCATATCTCTCTGCTGATTCAACAAGCTTATCTCTTGTAATCCAACCCTTTCGAAAAGCAATTTCCTCCGGTGCAGAGATTTTGACACCCTGACGTTTCTCAATCATCTGTACGTAATCGGATGCCTCAACCAGACTATTCATAGTTCCCGTATCTAACCAAGCAAATCCTCTGCCAAGAATAATTCCATTCAAAGAACCGTCCTGGAGATACATATCGTTCAAAGATGTAATTTCAAGTTCACCTCTTGCAGATGGCTTAACCTTTTTTGCGAAATCCACAACCCGATTGTCGTAGAAATACAAACCTGTAATGCAATAATTACTCTTTGGATGTTCTGGCTTTTCTTCCACAGACAAAATCTTTCCTGTTTCATCATCGAATTCCATGATTCCAAAACGCTCAGGATCATTCACATAATACCCAAAGATGGTTGCTTTTCCTGCAGCCACATTTTGAACAGCTGTATCAAGCTTATCACCCAATCCACCGCCATAGAAAATATTGTCTCCAAGAATCAGCGCACAGGAATCATTCCCAATGAACTCCTCTCCGATGAGAAACGCCTGCGCAAGTCCGTCTGGGCTTGGCTGTACAGCATAACTTAAGGAGACTCCATATTGGCTTCCATCCCCCAACAGTCTTTCAAAATTAGGAAGGTCAGTAGGTGTTGAGATAATCAAAATATCTTTAATACCAGCCAACATTAAGGTAGATAGTGGATAATAAATCATCGGCTTATCATACACCGGAAGTAATTGTTTCGATGTTACCATCGTTAACGGATACAGCCTTGTGCCGGCACCACCGGCGAGAATAATTCCTTTCATTTTACTATCTCCTCCATCAATACTCATGTTTAACTTTTCTTTTAATCCTAAAGAGAGTTTCTTTTATTCCAAAATGTGACAACGAACTAAATGTCAAATATACTAATTCCATACATCTAAAGATAGCCTGTCTTATTTCCCATAAAAATCTTTCTTGCATATTTATCCCCTTATCCTTTGGTGCCGTAAAATAAACAAGTTCTCTACAATCCTTAATAAGCTTATTCATCAAAAACTCTTCCGAATGTTGTGTTGCCAAATAATTTTGAGCAGCAAAAATACACGTCTCTTTTAATTCTGGATTTTCAATAAGAAGTTTAAACGCCTCATACCACCCCTCATCACTATTCTTTGTAAATATACCATTCTCTTTATCTTTAACAACCAGTTGAAACGGCATACAATCCGAATAAATACCGCATATTCCATATCGTGTATACTCAATAAATTTATTAAAATACTTTCGTTCATTAAAATGATCTGGATTTAAAACAGCTATGCCAATGTCATATCTATTTTTCTCCATATGTCTGACATAATTTTCCATATTCATTGAGGGCACATACACAACCTTTGATAGCCCCTTAACCTCACTCATATCTGGATGTAAACCAACAAAATGCCATTGCACTTTATCTTTGTATTCTTTTGATATCTTAACCGCTGCATTTTTTACAAATTTTGTAAAATTATGTGAATGCCAATCAGATGCAGCCATTACAATTTTAACTACATTTTCATTTCCTTTAAATGGACAAATTGTTTTCGGATTCACCGAAGTATTAATAATCACAGTCCTATTCTGTGCAAGATAATTCTTATATTCGTCAGCTATAAGTCTATTCGAGGTAAATAGTACTTCGCATTCCTTCAAACATTTCAAAAGCCATTTTCTTCGTTCCGGATACCAAAATGAGCCTTTAGGCATATCTTTTAGATCATCATCTAATAGATAAAACACCTTTTTTCCTAGTCGCTTTGCCTCTCTTAGTACGAAAAAAGTTATTGGACTGTGCCCTCTTATACAAAGCACTATATCACACTGCTGTACCTCATCTGACGTAACTCTATTAGAGTTGATTTTTCTAATATCGACTCCATATTTTTTTACTAAATACTGAAAACATCTGTACGCTTCTTCTACTGTGGGTAATTCACCCTCATGAAGCAGAATTATATTTGACATATTAACTAACTTCTTTCTCTAATACTTTTCATTAATCCAATAATTTCGTAAAATGCATCTATCTTCAATACTATCGAAGCTGCTAAATATGTCACTCCACCAACTAAGATTTGAAGAATCAGTTTCAAAATATTTGTCAGTTCAATTCTTCCTACCCCAAAAACAACAAGTGACATAACGCTAGTCGCTATAATGGTTTTTGATATATTTCTTAGCATTAAAGAAATCTCAAATCGAATCGCTTTCTTCGTTTCAATTGTTATCATAACCACAGTACTAACTTGAATCAATGCCATTACAGCAGCAACATAATTAATTGAAAGTTTTGTATAAAACAGGCCAACTAACGCCAAAATAGTTACCATTAATTTATACAATTCAACTTTTATTCTAGTATCGCTTTTTCCTATTGCAAAATGTAACTGAACATGAGCTAAAAGTATCGGTGTCATAATATAGTATAGACATGACCATCTCAAAATCCAAGTTGCCGGAATCCACTTATCTGTTAAAACAATTGAAATTAAAGTCTCTGCTACCATACACAACCCCATCATCATAGGCAAAATAATGTATGCCGAAACATTTAATACCCTTTGAAAAACACTGTTCAAACGTCTATGATCATTTTGAACAGAAGAGAATACCGGAAGAAAAACATTTGATACCGCACTAAAAGTATATAACGATATATTTTGTGGAAATAAAGATCCTTTTTCATAATAACCTAAATCTGTCATTGAATGTGTTTTTCCTACAACAAGATTGCAAATTGATCCACTAAAAAACGACAACAAGGACGAGGCTAAAACTTTAGTGCTGAAAGGAACTAATTCTTTCGCAGACTCTTTATAAATCATAAAATTCACTTTCATTTTAACTGCAATAAACAGTGAACCTGTTAATAATAATTGTTGTATCAACTGTTGAAATACAAGAGCCCAAACTCCAAAACCAAGATATGCAATTACTATTCCCACAATTCCAGACAAAATATTTGAAACCACACTACATATAAAAAGGACTCTAAATTTCATTTCACGCGATACAATCGCAGTTCTGACAGATGCAAATGCCTGAAAGAATAAACTTAATGCTATAACACGTAGAACGTTAACAAGTAGCGGTTCCATGTAAAAACTTGATATAATAGGAGCCAAAAGAAAAATAATTGAATATAAGAAAAAAGCCATTAATATGCTTATTCCTAACACAGTTGAATAATCTCTTTCGTTAACCTTTTCTTTTCTAATAAGCGCGGTAGAAAATCCCGCTTGAATTAATGTATCTGATAGATTTATAAAAACACCAGTAAAAGCAATAATGCCGTAGTCATCAGGAAGAAGTATTCGGGCAAGTACAATCGAAACAAGCATGGATACACCCTTTGATAAAAAGGATTCCATCAATTTCCATATGGAATTTTTTGCAGCTGAAGCTTTTGTTATTTCCCTCATATAATATTCTATCCTATCCTAAAGCTTTCGAACATGCTTATCGTATATCCTAGACTTGATAAAACTGTAATCAGTAGTCCATATATTATCGCAATCCAAAATAGCAAATCCTTCGGTAATGTTAATTTTCTGTTACATTCTCTATACAATAAGAAAATCACAATGTATAGTATTGGAATAAAATTCATATATACTCGAAAATATGTCGGTGATATCTGATAAAATGGCAAAACAAAAAGCAATAAAAAAAACGAATTTTTTATAATTTGGAGTTGCTCTGAAGACAGATCTATTATACCATGGTCTTCTTCATCCAGACACCCCACTTGATACATATTACTATATTTCTTTATTGCAAACGCGAGCAAACCCGTTCCAAACAATTGCTCTATGGCAGGTAATAGTTTTCCTTTTATATTAAGAGTTTCCTCATTTGCTGCTGCAAAAGCGCCTGCATAATCAAACCAAGCAAGATACTTTGGATTTACAACAAATAAGCTAGCAACATGATACATAAGATTCTGAGTTAGAATCAATTCTACCGCTACAATCAACAGTATGGAGAATGCTAACTTTGTTCTTCTCTCATCTCTAAAATTCTTTTTCGCCAATATTAATATGAGATATACTATTCCAACCGGATGTATCAATATCGAAATCAGTAAAATTCTTATAATATAAGGTGACAAACGATGTTTCTCATCTACAACAAATTCACTAAAAGCGTATAACACATATGCCGCCATCATCCCATTTCTAATCTGTGCAACAGACGCTATCAAAGGACATAATATACACATCGCTAAAAGCGTATTTTCATATTTGTAAAAGTTCTTAAATGTCAATCTATAAAAATACAATACAAAAAAGCCGCAAAAACCTTTGAATATAAAAAATGGAATTCCAACATTTGCAAACAACTTCATTAACAGGTCAAATCCTGGCGAAGTTACATATATATGGGCGTTGTAAGTCCATGTATAAACATCCAAATCAGGATTTCCAGAATTACAAAATGTATATATAAGCCATATAAACAGATACATGAAATACGTAATCAAATTACTATTCCTATTAGCAAGGGAAATTGCGACCAAAAAAACACCTATTCCTACAATAAGAATTCCTGCCATAATTTAAACTCCTTGTTCATTATTCAACATCTCTAAAACCATCATGTCTAATGAATATCTGCTAACTATTGTCGAATCCAATGTTCTATATGGTTCATAAATAAACCGTGGTAAATCGTTCAAGTCATCCTCCTTCAACAAAAAAACATTGTTTGAATCATAAAAATCAAGGGATTTAATATTTTTATTTGTAGTAATAAGCTTTACCTCATTAAAAATCGATTCATAATCTCTTAATGTAGCACCTTGTTGATTTGGAAGCGTAATATTTAATATAGCTCTTGATTCTGTAACTAATTTAATCACTTCCTCATATGAAATTGGTTTTGAATAGAAACTTTTTTTCTTCGAAATACGAGTTGTTGGCATAATCAAAAATTTGGTTTTAAGGCCTAAATTTTCAAATTTCTTCTGCAGATATAATATTTCTTCAGATCTGCCTTTATCCTTACCAACATACATAATATCATATTTTTTTTCTCTCTTTTTACCAACATAATATGTAGGATACCCACCACATTTGCTTAATTTTATTCCATACTTGTCGCTATCATATTTATCATATGTCCAAATTTCTATTTCATCAGGTACATCTTGAGGTAATATGTGATGAGCCTTTCCGATCATGTTTGTATATTTAAATATAATTCTTGAATCTGGAAAATTTTTCCTTATCCATATTAAAAATTGCTTTGTAATAATACTATCCTCAACAATTAAATATCTCCATTTATCTTTCAAAATCTTCTTATTAAAAATAAGAGTTTGAGACAAATTTAGTCTAACTAACACTTCAAGAATAATCCGCCCTATAGTTGTCCTATAGTTATATGGATGCAAAACATGATATCCGCCCTTTTCCAAGCCTATTTTTCCATATCCAGTTTCTGCAGTAACAAACAAAATGTCCTCTTTATTAATTTTATCCCCTTTATCTTTTGCATCCATACTCACACTTCCTAACTACATCTTTTATATAGTTCTCGCATAATACCATTAACTGTAAGGCTACTAAAATTATCAACCACTACTTCTTTATCCTTATATATCAATTTTCCCTGATTTATCAGAATACATTTTTCGCATTTTTTCTCGAACTGTCGACAACGCAAATTTTCTTAAATGACTGTAATTCTTCAACACTGTTTCCGTGCTATCCACAATAAACTGCTCACGTTTCTTTGAATATGTTAAAGCACTTATACAATCCATAACACTGTTTACATTGCGTTCATCAAACAAATAGGCATCATCCAGAACCAAATCTACATTTCCTCTGATATTTGAACAAATCACATTAGTCTTACATGCAATTGCTTCCATTAAAGCCACTGGTAACCCTTCTTGCCTAGATGGAAATATAAACAAATCAGCTGCCTGACACAATTCAGAAACATCAGTTCTGTAGCCTAATAAATAAACCTTATTTTCAAGTCCCAATGACTGTATTAAATCCGTCAAATACTTTTCTAATTCACCTTTTCCAACTATAAAATATCTATAATCCACGGTATCTATTTGAGATAATGCTTTAATGACGATTTCATGGTTCTTTCTTTCACTTAGTTCTCCAACCGAAAGAAACATATACTGATCCTTATCCACCCCCAATTCAGTTCTCTTCTGTTCTGTATCAATGAGCCCCGAATCAAATCTATCAGTATCTACACCAACGCCTGGGACATATATTGTTTCTTCCGCATAAAATGCCCTCTTCGCTCTCTTGTAATCTTCCTTGTTTATTGTAATTAATACATCTGTTAATCTAGAACACTCTTTTTCAATCGGATAAAACATTAACCAATTTTTTTTAGGTGCACCATCATAAAAATGAAATCCATGCGCTGTATAGATGACTTTTGTTCCTTTTTTCCTTATATCACGTGCGGCCAGTCTCGCAATCACGCCACCAATCGGAGAATGACAATGAACTATTTTATAACGATTAACATCACACAATTTTTTCACTTTTTTATATGCTATAACAATCTGACTAATTGCAGATATTTTTCTAGGAATTGCAACATGAAAAATAATAACTCCCATATCAGCCAATCTCGCTTTAAGGTTCTCTATACGTTCTTTAGAAATAGTTCCTCCATCCACAAAATCCGCAATAACATGAACCTCATATCCCAAATCTATTAGTATTGAAATATTATCCATATTGAACTGATCTATCATTGATGCAACAGAGGCAAGCATTAACGCTTTAGGCTTTTCAACACATCCCATCTGATCCACATTTTCACATATTTTTTTTTCTGTATACTCTACGGATTCCTTTAAATTTAGTTTTTGACAGAAAATTCCCGAATAAAAAGAAACATTATAAGCATAACAATTATTTCCAAATGCCTTATTGACAAGTCCACCGATTTTTCCCGGCATCTTACTTCCAATCCAGACTGCCGGTGCAAGACATTGTAACTCTGTTATCTTTTTTCCACTAGCCTGTGCAATCTCTTTTACCATATCTGATGTTTTTGTCCACTCTCCATTTTGTGGCAACAATACAACCGAGTTTCTATGATATGGTTTAAGCAACATGATCTGACATAAGAACTCGCACAAATTCTCGATATAAAGCATGCTTCTCTCATTGTCCACATCTGGGAATATCGGTAATTTTTTTGCCAGCTTAGCTAATATTGGATAGTTTCCCTTGCTGCCTTTTCCATAGATCATTGGTGGACGCAAAACAATGACTTTATATGTATCGTCCGCCAATTCTCGTACAGCCACATCCGCCTGAAGCTTACTGTCACCGTAGAAGTTTGCCGGCTCAGGAACTGTCGTCTCATCAATTACTTTTCGTTGTCCGTATGGAGCAGAATCGCCATAAACAATCATAGAAGACATAAAGACAAACGTCTTTACCCCTTCTCGTTTTGCTTTTTCAGCCACTTCCACAGCCAAGCCGGTATTCACTTCGTAATACTTACTTTTTATCTCTTCGGATACCTTACCCACATCTGCATGCGCAATGCCAGCCACATGATAAACCACGTCATACTCTGAAAAGTCTTTATCTCGCCATGCTGCATCCGTCATGTCCAATTCTTCAATTTCAAAATTGTCTGGATAGTGCTTCTTTGCATATTGGATAAATGACTGTCCGATATAGGAGCCTGCGCCTGAGATCAATACCTTTTTCTTCGCCTCTGGATCCACTTCGACCGGTTCTCCGAAGCCAATATTTCCAATCAATTCTTCCTCTGATTTTCCATCTGTATAATGATAGGGTTTCTTCTTCATTTCTCCTGTCCCGCCTTCTACCACGCTGTCATCATGCGAAACCTTGGATATCGTTCCCAGAAAACACTTCATATCAAACAAAAATGATTGCTTCTGCACATACTCTCCGTCCAGTTTTGCTTTTACCGGAATCTCCAATTCGTCTCTTCCGTTAATCTGAGCCCAGCCTGTCAACCCCGGTTTCACATCGTTGGCACCGTACTTATCCCTCTCTGCGGTAAGCAGATCCTGATTCCACAAGCCCGGTCTCGGACCAATGACGCTCATATTTCCCACAAAGATATCCCAGATCTGCGGTAATTCATCTAAACTGTGCGCACGGATAAATTTTCCCACCTTTGTTATGTACTGATCCGGATTCTCCAACTGATGCGTCGGCACATCATGCGGAGTAGACACCTTCATGCTTCTAAACTTATGTAATTTAAAATATTCTTTATTCTGTCCGACTCTCTTCTGCGTAAACAGAACCGGTCCTGGATCTTCGATTTTGATTGCGAGCGCAATCGCTGCATATACAGGAGATAAAGCAACTAATCCACCAAACGAAAGTACCACATCCAACATTCGCTTGCCATATTTACTATAAAGAGACTGCTGTTGTACGGAAACACTTACAGCTTCCAGATGTCCTCGCACTCCGTCCGCATTCTCATCATCATTATCATCTTGTACGAAAACAACCTTCTTGCCGGCAAACGGATTCTGTTCCGCCGGTTCATCATTATATGTATAATCAGATTTTTTCTTTCTTGCCATAAGGTACATTCCAGCGAATGCGATTCCTGCCGCTCCTGCTACTATTTTAAGGGTTTTACAAAGCTTTTTATTTGCCACTGCAACGCTCCTTCAATTCGAATCGTATAATGAATAGATTTACTTTTTGTTTCTAAACTAAATAATTATACCATATATATACATTTATATCTACTTTCTTTCTACTTTCATGGCACAAAATTTGTATTTTGCCGCATCTTTTTCTTTTCCAGCCGATTATGTCTGACTTCGCTGAATGTCCCGTACACTTTCTACTCATCCGCCACCGTTTTTTCAATATAATCCATAAATCGCATCTCTCTATGATTTTCCCAATCACACACATATCCATCCATGATTCCAAAGTCACGGCAATTCTCCTGTGCTAGAATTACAAGCATAGGACTAGAGGTTCCATATAACAAAACCTCTGCCACGAGCCTGTCCCCTGTCCATGTAATGATTACTGTATGTCTCCAGACTCCAAAGCCTTTTGCATTTCCTAAACTGTCTAGAACTTCCGTGTGTTTTTTATCTCTCTCTTGAAAGAATACTACATGATTAATCTCTTCTCCTGTTAATATAGCCTCACGTATAAAATCAAATTTAGGTTGCATAACGTAGTCTCTGCCACGGACTTCTGCAAGACAATTAAATGCAATCTTTGCGACGACGCGCTTATAGGCATGCATATCAATCATTTGGTGCATATTGGAAGTTACCTGACTCTTTTCTACACACAAATTTCCAAAACCGTCAATGCCAGATGGTATCTTCTCTTCCTCGCTTGTTGCAGACTGATTTAGCATTTCCTGTTCACATGCTAATGCTAGCAACCGGATTTCCTTTGCTGTCTCTGACTTCAGCTTTTCCTCATCCATTTCCGGGCGAGCTGCCAGATACCATCGATTTCCCGCTTGCCCCAGTATAATTTCATTCTCGGCCAGCCCTTCTTCTCTTATTATCACACAAGCCTGCCCATCAAATGACTTCAACTCCGGCATCCATTCTGTCACCTTTTCCAGATAATGCTCCTTATCCACTTCTTCTGTGTCAAAGCAAAACGAAACCTGATGTTTTCCGTTCTCCATCTGTGTGATATGAATCTGGTCAATGGTAATAGGCGTTCCCATTCGGATATATCCAAGACTATACATACCATTTTCATTCGATTTCATCACGGAGACAATCTTACTGGCTCCTCCGCGTCTCTTGGGATTATGACTTCCACGTTTTCCCGGACCTACAAACATACGCGGAAGTGTAATTGGTGAATTTCTCGCCAATTTCAGTTCTAATGCCGAAAACAAAGTATTCACTTCATCTGAGACATATCCTTTCGGCAATTTTTGCATCCCACCAATGCATGCCGGAATAATGTGCTCCTGATTTCTAAAATGTGCTTCTGTATCATTTTCTTTTGTATAAATACATAAATTTTCTTCTTGTGTCATATACCTTCTCCTCTTTGTACCTCTCTCTATTCGCATATAAATAGAGGGCCTGGCTTTCACCAGACCCTCAAATGATTTTATAATCCAAAATTCTTGACTCTAATGACCGTCAAAGCCATTTTCTTATTGTATTTTGCCATATTCCCCAATTAACTTCAAAAAGGTTGTCCTTTTTGGACAACCTTTCTTTATCTTTTGATGCTGATTTTTCTGTTGTCTGCCAACTGTTCGCCTCTCTATATGCGCCCTAACTGTGGAGTTTTTCTGTTGCTCCCCAACCTGCCAGCCTACGAACCGGCTAAAATGTCAGATTTTTATGGTGTCAGCTCACCCAGACAAACTAATCTGTCCTTGTACCATTATTATATGAATTTGCTTCTTGTATACCAAGAACGTAGTTTCATTAATTTTCTACTTTCCACCTATATGGAAGTCTCACTTTCATCCTCCATATACCAGAAATCGTCCCTGCTAAGTTGTGGAAAATTATCCACATCCACTCCATGATGCTCCTTCAAGTTGCTCAATTGCTGGCGAATAGTATTTACTTCAGAGATAATAACTGTTGCGTCACTATATCGAAGACAGTTTATGATCTGTCTAAACTGCCTTTGGTAATATTTATTCATTAAGACAGCATTCTTCATGAGCCAGATCATGAAAGGATGATCTATAGTAATTCCTTTCCGATAGTTCGAATCTGCACTGCAAAGATATCTTCTGCTCTTGTCATTTGCAGCTTCGCAGAATCTCATCGGTGGAAAAAGATCCATGACTGCTTCTAATTCCTCTTGATCTCTCTCATAGAATAAAATAGATTGCCCTTTTTCGAAATCGATTTCCATCCGATTATGTTCTTGTAAGCACATATCCTGATACAGATTCACTAAAACCCTATCACTATAATACTGTATATAAATATTAATCCTATAGCTTTTTGATAAAGTAGATTCTTTCAAGAAACTTATTCTTTCCTCAAAATAATCCTTCATACTATTTTCCATCCATTGTTGCAGCGGCAGATTTTCGACCGTTTTCCAGTCTTTTTGTGTAAAGTTTGCAACAGATCCGATCCACATATATTGGTTTCCCATAAGATCTAGCAGCTTATATTTATTTGCAACACCACACATATATAATCCTACTTCTATTGGTAATTGCGTCACTTTTGCACGACTGGCCTGTGTCACTGGCTGCCACTTATTTTCCAGGAAAAATATTCCCATACAAGAATAATTTGAAGGATGCATCCCCGTCAATGCACCCACAGAAACGCCTTGATATGCACACCTGATCAATTCGTCTCGAGAATTTGATTTCTGATGAACAATATCCGGGCATCCACATTTTTCAAGTAAAACTTTCATTCTACGACGTTGTGTGTAATTATGATAGCTTCTCCAGATTTCAAATAAACTAACGGATGATTCAAACGGGCTCCATACCTCTCCCAGCTGTTCTTCTGATTTTGGACACACATCACATTTTTCAAATGTTTCTGCAAGTGGCTCTATAGCTTTCGTACCATATTTCTCCTTGACTTCCTCCCATGCGTAGACATAACTTATATGACTTCCCGTACAGCTACTATATAACAGCATTTGAAGCGAATTATCATTTTTTTCAACATGACCTTCTATTTGATATGTTAAATCTTTCACCTGCCAGCAGGGAGTTTTTTCAAAACGTAAGGCATATTTTACAAGTGCACCAGATACTCCTGGCAGTACACGATCCTCTTCTGTATCCAAAGGAATGGTTGTCATTGCAATTTTCGGATACTGCCCACGAACCTCTGGGAACACCTGATCAAACTGCTTTTTCATTTCATCTGTCAGTTCATAAATTTTCTCCCCCTCTACATCATGAGCTGCTTTCATCATCTCATCATAAGTTTGTCCAATTCTCTCATCATTGTAATACACAGGCACTCTGGAACCACACAGATATTTTTCCACTGTTTTCTTCAGATTCAATGTTCCCAGCTTTCCCGGATTCAGACGTATCGCAATTGAGGTTCCGGCATTCTTCCGATATCCGTTTCTTTCCTGTCGATAGGAAGTTTCGGAATCAGAGTTCCCCCGTTTTGGCATTTGCTCTCTTGCCAAATGGTTCTGTGCCTGGTTCAACAACGTATAGTATCCACTGAGTCCTGTTACCTGCAAACGTAATCCATAATGCTTGTTGAAGTTCGAGTTCGTTGTCTCTTCTTCCCGACGGTTTTTATCTGAGTCAAAATAAAGCGTCGATACCTCCGCATAGTCTCCGTTAAGGAAACATGACAGAAATCCGATTCCAAAGCGACTGATACCATGATACTTTTCTGTTTTATGGTGATCTCTTAAGTCTCTCTCGATTTCTTTGGAAGAATAATACGAATTTCCCACTCTGAGGAAATATCTTTGCAACATTCCCATAGTCATCCCGGTTCCCTCATCATCAATACGGAACCAGATGTTACCATCTTTATCATTCCACTCCGAGAAATCAATACGCGACTCTTCCGGTTTAAAATCAGGATCCATTTCTCCCCGAAGTAAAGTGGCATCGATTGCATTCTGGAGTAATTCTCTCACAAAAACATCCCGGTTATCATATAAGTTTTCGCCTGTCAGCAATTCCAGAATCTTGGTCTGATCCATCGTAATGCAGAAATCTCCGCTCGCATATCCAACGGATTCAATTTCATTGCGCAAGATGGCTCTTGGAAATGGAAAATTCTGCTGCCAGTTTTGAGAACAATACTTCTGTAATTTTGCACAATTTCCCAGTTCATCATCAACCCAGTCCAGAAAATTACGAACCGCATGCTCCACTCCGGAATTCATGCATCGGGCTTTATAAGGTAGCGCTTGTGTTGTAGGGGATGCAGGATAAGAAAAGCCTGCAGATGCCTGATGTTTCTTCCACTCTTCACGACTTTTCTCGTTACATTCTACATAACTATACAATACCTGAGGTGCCCGGGTATCATCAAAATCCAACAAATCGCCCAATCGTAACAATAGTGCACAAAATAATGGACTTACGTCATTTGCATGTAAGTAATCCAAATTGTGATTGCCGATAATTTCTGACATATTATAGCCATGTGCCTCACAGACAGTTATAATGCACTCTTGTGATACGATCTCCATTGGACACTTGCTGATCAGTTCATTCCATTCTTTATTGTTTAATACATCCGCCACACGCTTAGAATGCAGCTCACGAAGATACCTCTGTTGCATATCCTCCGTCCACTCTTCTGCTGGGCTCCCCAGAAATTCCGGATAATATTCTCTGAGGAAATTTTTACAGGTCGCTGTATCCTCATACTGTTCCTTCTTCTCTTCCTCTGTGTATACCATGCCCACATCATGCAGACTCGCAACCAGAATCAGCAGTTCCAGTTCCCCTACAGTGAGATTACTAATCTGATCTCCCAGCAATCCACCCATGGCATCCAATACATTTAAGATGTGTGTTTCGTCATGTAATGTATAATTTTCAAACGTTCTACGAACATCCTTCAAATAATTTGCTGCATACTCATAAACGTCTTTTACCCATATACCTCTTTCACTTCCGGCACCCGCCTTCTTCTCATATTCTTTCCATATTGCAGTTTCATCTAATTTTTTTGAATGGACCATGGTATTTCCTTCCTTTGTTTCTTATATAAATTCCTGTCATATGCGATATACCGATATTTTATTGTACCATAAAACACTACTATTTTCTATAAAGATCAACACCAATTGCATAATGAAAAAGCACAAATGTTCGATTCTTATTTGTACTTTTCTCCCCTACTACTATTCTATTTTTTATTATGCTGCGTTGAAATATTTCTCCAGGATTAAGTCTATTTCAATCACTTCTGAATAATCATAATTCTGATCTTTCCGCTCTTTTGGAATAACCTCTTCAATAAATGGTTCCAATACATCCAGACAGTCTTCTATGATTTCCTGCGTATCCCCATAGACATCTACTGATATGATTTCCTTGGCATTATATCATTCCAGATTGATTGTGCCAGACAGAGAGGGATTCCTTTAGATTCTGTTGTTATTTAATCTTCATCGCCCCAGTAATCTATTGATTCCTGTGTTCTTGTTGAAATTCCGAATAGCTTATACATAAAATCTTCTCTTTCATCAAACATTTCAACAATAATTATTTTCTCTGATTCAGTTTTTTCCTTACAATCTGTGAATATTCTATTTTTTTCAATACAATTATACCCCCAGTTCTGCTTCCAGATCATCTGCTGATATCGTTCCTTCTTCTCGAATAGACACTTCTGCTTCGTTTAGTTTGCTCATTAATGTATAAAGTGCTTTCTGTTTATCTAATTCGTCCAGCTCTTTCATATCTATAATTGCACACTGTCCATGTCCATTTCTTGTAAGATAAACTCTATTACCATAGGTAACTTCATTGATTACTGTTGTATAATTTCTTAAATCCGAAATAGGTTTAATATTTGGCATAATCTTTCCTCCTCGAAAAATTTCTTACCTCTTCTCTACTTCTATATTATACCCTTTCGCTGTGAATCATTCAACTTATTCGCAGTGAAATCAGCTCTGAAAGGTAAACTTCATCTTTTTCTAGCTAAAAGGTGGAAAGTGTTCTCACTGCCAGAAACATTGACCTCAAGCGTAAGGTCAAGTTCAAACCGCGTAAGGTACATAAAACACAGATCAAGGACCGTACAGTTTTTGAAGGGCATATGTTTACTGATTTTCAAAATCTTGGCCTTGACTCTTTTGCAGAAATGGATACCGTTCATTCTTCACAGGAATCCAAACGGGTTATCCTGACTTTCTTCCTGACCCAGGAAAAACTGTTTCTGGCTTTTATCATGAACCGCTACACTGGAATTTAAAATTTCAAGTCAGCCTTTTTCGATATGCACTTTCTGACACTTTCCATGCCGATTATGGCTGTAAAGTTCAAAACAGGCAGTTCTTTCGACCTGCCTGTTTTGAACTCTGCATCATTCTTTAATACATACTTCATAAAACGATTTTCCTAACGAATTATGCTTGATGTATTTTTTATTTTCATGTACCTTTCCATTATATTTGTTTCTCAATTCGTCTTCAATCCGCTTATATTCCGTTGTTTCACGAATCACGTTGTAATTTTTATCCTCCGAATAATATTCTCCATAAGGTATTTCTATCAGCCCCAATCGTTCCAAATTATTTAAAGAAACACAAATTTGATCATATGAAAGTATTGTTATCCAGCTTATGTTATATCGATAATGATTCATGCCCCCCTCTTCATATGATTACTTCCTATTAGGAACACTGTAAATACAAGGCTTTTCGGAGCCTGCAAACCAGAAAAAATAATATTTGATCTATCACATTACGCAAAAAGCCGTCCGGCATGAAAAACGGGCGGCTTTTTTGCGTGGATAGACGGAAAGGAGGCACAAAAATAACTACAAAATTTTAGCGTTCAAATTTGTGCAACTTTAACGAAAAGGAGGATCGTAAATGGCCGATGAAAAATTGAATACTGGCCCTGCGGAGAATATTTCCCCGGAGGCCGCCGAGCCTATCACCACACCCGAACAGGCCGCAGCGTCTGAGCCCCAGCAGGAACAGACCGGGCCTGCCATACCTGAGTCCGGCGATGTGGTTGTGTCCTTTGACAAAATCAATGAACTTATGGCGGAAAAGAGGCAGAACGCCCGCGCCGAAGTCGAAAAGGCGGAAACCCCCGAAACGCCAGAGGCGGCAGCCCCCGGAGAAACACCGCAGCCCGCCAATACGGAGGAACCGAAAAAGCCGCGCCGTGGCCGTCCGCCGAAAGCGGAAAAGGCTGCGACTGAAAATCAGAAAGCGGAGAAATCGGCTGGGGCCCGCAAGGGCCGCCCACCCAAGGCGGATAAGGCGGCCCCTGACAAGCCCAAGCCGTCCAAACGAGACAAAGTGTCCCGAAGCGATGGAAAGGCCCCGGATGCCAAGGAGCCCATTAAGCCCGCACAGGATACGGCACTGAAGGAAACTGCTGCTGTGGAACAGACGGCTCCCGAGCCGACTACACCGCCCCGCCCGGTTGAGGAAGGCAAGCTGGTTTATCTGAAACTTTCCGAGGTTCATCCGTTTCACACATTCCGTCCGCACCCCTTTAAGGTACGGGACGATGCGAAGATGCAGGAAATCGTTGCTTCTATCCGCGTAAACGGTGTAATGGTTCCCGGTCTTGCCCGCCCGGAGAAAGATGGAAACGGCTATGAAATTGTAGCGGGCCATCGCCGTACCCACGGCAGTGAGCTGGCTGGACTGGAGGAAATGCCCTTTATCGTCCGTGAAATGACCGACCACGAAGCGGTACAGGCCATGAAGGACAGCAACAAGCAGCGTGACGGGATGCTCCCCAGCGAATTGGCCGCGCTGCTGGAACTCGAGGTTGAGGACATCAAGCATCAGGGCGGGCGGCTGAAAGGTGTTGCGGAAGGCGATGTCGGGAAACGCTCGGTTGAGATTGTAGGCGAGGCGCATGAAATGAACTATAAAAAGGTCATGCGCTACTTGCGGCTCAACTCCCTTGTGCCGGAGCTTCTGGATAAGGTAGACGATAAAAAGATGGGCTTCATGCCTGCCGTGGAGCTTTCCTACATCAAACCGAAAAATCAGAGGCTTATTGCTGTTTCCATTGACGGGGAGCAGGCTTCGCCCTCGCTGGCCCAGGCTAAACGGCTCCGGGAGCTGGATAAGGAAGGCAAGCTCAACGGCGATGTCATTGACGGTATCTTATCAGAACAGAAAAAGGAGGATCGAGGCGTGATTATTTCTACTGCGGAACTGGAAAAGTATTTTGGCAAGGAGGTCACTCCCGCCAAAATGAAAGAACAGATTATGTCCCTGCTGGATGACTGGAAAGAAAAACAGCCGCCGGAGCTGGCAAAAGCCCCGAAAAAGCAGGAACTTGACAAGTAACAACTTCGAGACACTTTGTCCCGAGGGCCCCGCCCTCGCGCAGAGGCTCTGGTGGTATATATCCCCCGTCGCCGCCTGTTTTTTAGTACAGCCGGGAGTGGGCCGTCAAGGGTGCAGCGCACCGCCGTTTTCGGCGGCTCGCCCTTGACGGTCTGCCCCGGCTGTGCTATTTCCCCGGCAAGCGGCGGGGGTATATCCTCCAGAGCCGCCCCCTTTCCCAAGACTGGGAAAGGGCGTGGGGTTTGGGTTGAACTTTCTTATTAAAATATCGGAGGTATGAACGATGAAACGACCCCTTGCTTATATCACCGCTGCATGGCTCGGCGGCGATAGCGAAAACGCAGAACTGGCGGCGCAGTATTGCCGCACCGTGTATGAGGCAGGCTTTTCTCCTATTTGTCCGCCTTTGTACTTGCCCCTGTTTCTCAATGATGCTGTTCCCGAGGAGCATAAAAGCGGCATCGACATGAGCCGTGACCTGCTCCGCCGTTCTCATGTGCTGGTTGTTTGCGGGCACAGTATGACCGAAGCCATGAAAAATGATATTGCCGTGGCCCAGCGGCTGGGAATTACGGCAACAACCCTTGAGGGCATCCTGACCGTCAAGGGACAGGGCCGCCGCTAATGGCAACCCTGTTTGAAGCCTACGTTACCAACGCCGGAAAGTACAGCGAGGGCCAGCTTGTGGGTGAAACACTGAAATTTCCCACAACCGCCCAGGAGGTGGAGGCTCTCTTGAAACGGATCGGCGTGGATGGCGTCCGCTATCAGGAAATTTTTATTACCTCTTTCGATGGGGATGTGCTGGGGCTCTATGACCATTTGAGCGAGTATGAAAATCTGGACGAGCTTAATCATCTGGCCTGCCTGCTTTCCGAGCTTACCTCATCGGAGCTGGAAACACTGGAGGCCGTCCTCGACAGCGGCGATCACTGTTCTTCGGTGCGGGACATCATCAATCTGACACAAAATCTGGACTGTTACGGCTTTTACCCCGGCGTATCCGATGAGGAAACGCTGGGGCGTATTTATGTGGACGATCTGGAAATGTTGGATGTGCCGGATCAGGTAAAACCGTATTTCGATTATGAGGCGTATGGCCGGGATGCCTGCATCCACGAAAACGGCCATTTTGCCCCGGGCGGCTATGTTGTCAAAGAAAGCGATCATTTCGTGGAAGTGTATCACGGCTTGCAGGATATTCCCAAGGAACATAAGGTATTCTCTTTCCCGAAGCTCTCTATCCGGGCGCAAATGGCCGCTTATCAGGAAATCATAGACGGTTCTTCTTTGGAGGGCTACCGTCAAATGCAGAAAAAAGACCGTGGGGATCGGTGATGGCACTTCGAGACAAATTGTCCCAAGGAAGGAGGCGGTGTAACTGATTGATGAAGATATTTCCCGGCGCACGATAGCCATATCTGTAAAAACGACCAAGCTGACGGCGCGGGGACTGGCGTATGTGCTGGGCATGGTGGGCCGGAAGATCCGCAAGGCATACCGTGGGCGGCAAGTACCGCATGGAAAACAAAGTGTGCGAAAGCTCATGGCCCACGGTACAGCCACCAACAGCATTGAGCTATCCGGGGATGCCAAGTCCTTTGACCGCGTGGCCCGGAAATGGAATGTAGACTATGCGTTCTATAAAACCGGGCCGGACAAATACCTGCTGTTTTTCAAGGCTGGACAGGCAGACGCAATGACCGCCTGCTTTTCTGAGTATTCCCGGAAGGTGTTAAGCAAAGCAAAATCGAACCGTGTTCCCATCCGGGAACAACTGCAACAGGCGGCAGATCAGCTTTCCAAAGAAAAGCCGAAGCAGAAAGAACGTGCAAAGGAGGTGGCCCATGAGGACAGATAAGATCAGAAAATATCTCATTCCGAACATTCCCTATCTGTTCATCCTGTGGGCGTTCCTCAAGCTGGGAACGGCCTACCGGCTGGCAGCGGGTAACGATTTTGCACATAAGCTCATCGGGCTGGGCCAGACGATTGGCCCGGCCTTTGCTGACTTTGCACCCGGTCTTGCTCCGCTGGATTGGCTTGTTGGTATTGTAGGCGCAGTTGGTTTCCGGCTGCTGATCTATTTCAAAAGCAAGAACGCTAAGAAGTTTCGGCGGGATGCAGAATACGGCAGCGCCCGGTGGGGAACGGAAAAAGACATCAAACCATTTGTTGATCCAAGGTTTGAAAACAACGTGATTTTGACCGGGACGGAGTTTCTCACGATGAACACCCGCCCTAAAATTCCCGCAAATGCCAGAAACCTGAATTGCTGTATTATCGGCTCATCCGGCTCCGGCAAAACCCGCTTTTGGCTCACGCCCCAGCTTTTACAGGCTCATTCCTCTTATGTGGTGGTCGATCCCAAAGGCGGTGTGCTGGGACAGGTCGGAGCTTTCCTGCAAAAACGCGGGTACAAAATCAAGGTATTCAACAGCATAGATTTTTCAAAATCCATGCACTATAACCCGCTGGCGTATATCCGCAACGAGGCCGATATTCTGAAATTCGTGGATGCCCTGATTTCCAACACAAAGGGCGAAGGCAAGGAAGGCGATCCATTCTGGACGAAATCGGAAACGCTTTTATACTGCGCCCTGATTGCCTACATCATTTTCGAGGGGCCTGCTGAGGATCGGAACATGAATACCCTTGTGGATATGATTTCCGGCATGGAGGTCAAGGAGGATGACGAGGACTTTATGAACGCGGTGGACTATATGTTTGCCGGGCTTGAAAAGCGCAAGCCGGATTGCTTCGCGGTCAAACAGTATAAAAAGTACAAATTGGCCAGCGGCAAGACGGCAAAAAGCATTTTAATTTCCTGCGGTGCGCGGCTGGCTCCCTTTGACATCCCGCAGCTTCGTGAAGTCATGGCCTATGACGAATTGGAGCTTGACCGCATCGGAGATCGGAAAACGGCGGTATTCTTCATTATTTCCGATACCACGCAGACCTACAACTTTTTAGTGGCGCTTGCTTTTTCGCAGATGTTCAACCTCCTGTGTGAACGGGCGGACAATGTTCACGGTGGCCGCCTGCCGCACCATGTACGAGTGCTGTGGGACGAGGCAGCCAACACGGGACAGGTGCCCCAGCTCGAAAAGCTGGTCGCGGTTATCCGCTCCCGCGAGGTGAGTCTTTGCCTGCTGTATCAACAGTTGGCACAGTGCAAGGCCATTTACGATAAACACGCCGAGACAATCCTCGGCAACATGGACAGCGTGGTGTTCCTCGGTGGCCGCGAAGCCAGCACCATCAAGGAAATATCCGAGAACTGGCTGGGAAAGGCCACAATCAGTATGCAGACTGACAGCCGCTCCCGTGGTCAGTCGGAAAGCTACAGTCAAAATACCCAGCGGCTGGGCCGGGAACTGATGACCCCAGCCGAACTTGCAACCATGCCGGGAGATAAATGTATTTTGCAGCTTCGGGGCCTGCCCCCGTTCTTCTCTCCCAAGTATGATCTGAAACGGCATCCGAACTACCGTTATACGGCGGAGGCCGATAAACAGAAAAACGCTTTTGACCTCGACAGGCTCATTAACCGCCGCAGGCGGCCCGGTCTGAACGAGGCGTGTACGATGTATGAGGTGACTGTGCCGGACGATGCGCTCACAGAAGAGGACGAGGACATCCTCAACTATGATGACATCGACGATCCAGACGCCTTTGCATAAACGCTTCGAGACAAAGTGTCCCGAAGTTTGTAACCTGCCGCCTGCAAGGGCGGCTTTTTTGTTACCGGGAAAATCCCGGAGAAATGGAGGCTTATATGGCATTTTTCTCATCTGCAATCGACACTTTACAGACCCTCGTTATTGCTCTCGGTGCTGGCCTTGGCGTGTGGGGCGTGGTTAATCTGCTGGAGGGCTACGGCTCGGATAACCCGGGCTCCAAGTCCCAGGGCATGAAGCAGTTCATGGCTAATTAAAGGGAACAAAAAGAAAGGAAAAGCCAATCCAGACGGTATCAGCGGCAGGCTACAAGAATAAATTGTGATTTCACAAGATTGGTGCTATAATAAGAGAAAAGTTCCTGCCGGGGCAGCCGCCCCGGTGGTATGGATAGAAAGGCAGGAAAACAATATGCACATCAGCTATAAACCACTCTGGCACACACTGTTAGAGCGTGATATGAGAAAAGAGGATTTAAGGCTTGCTGCTGGTATGACAACAAATATGATTGCCAACATGA
>OGMT01000174.1_pt1 | contig 58564 bp, 55 predicted proteins | sample 1573271 | NCBI WGS metagenome assembly OGMT01 (sample SAMEA2582000, study PRJEB24529) | metagenome | biome: Human gut stool | place: China | collected 2011 | reverse complement strand
ACCCGTCGATGCGTTACGCGCTGGCGGAGCTTCGCCGGGCCGGAGTGCGCCAGCTGCGGCTGCGCATGGAAGCGGAGGAGAAGAACGCCAAGACAAACCGTAAGCTGTTTGAATTCCTGACGCATTACATACGGCGCAAATCCACAATCCCGCGGCAAAAGGCGCCGCGTCACGATGAGAAAGCCTGAATTTCTACTTTTTTACGCATGTAGATACCTGATATTTTTGTGAAATACTCCCTTTGAAAAATTTCCGAAGAAATCCTACAATAGAGGTAAGATAAGGAGGTTTTCGGAATGTATCAGGTTGGAGACTATATTGTGAAGGCATCAAACGGAGTCTGTAAGGTGAAGGCGATTGTTCATCCGGACTTTGTGAGCGACAAGAAGAAGCTATATTATTTGTTGACGCCGGTGGCGGATGAGAACGCAAATCTGTATGTTCCAATCGATCGTGGTGAGGAGAGTGCCCGCCCGGTGATGACAGAGAAAGAGGCAAAGGAACTGGTGAAGAAGATTCCGTCGATTGATGCGACCTGGATCAATAATGAGAGAGAACGGGAGCATAATTACAAGGACGCGGTACAGAGCAATGATCCCGAGCGTCTGGTCGGTATCATCAAGCTGATCTATGGACGCAAGAAGGCACGTGCTGAGCAGGGGAAGAAGACGACCGCCGTGGACGGAAGATATTATGATACCGCGGAGCGGCTTCTATATTCAGAACTGGAGCTTGCGATGCACAAGAATAAGGATGAGATTCTTGCGATGATTCGTGACTGTTGTAACGCTGAATAGAAGACCAACAACTTCCAGAGAGAGTGTGTGAATGGAATCAATGTAATAGTGGCAAAAACAGATAGAAGCAGGCTGGTAGTTCATGTCAGTCTGCTTTTATTTACGATAATTTCACAAAGATTTACATAACCTTGATAGCAAGAGAACAGAATTTTGTTTAGCATAAGAGCATAAGGATGTGATGAAGAGTGAATAAGAAAAGCCATATTATTTTTACGAAAAAAATGAATATTGAGTTGCCTGTTGGCTGCCGCAGAGGTCTTTATCTTGGATCCATTCTGCCGGATCTGTTAGTACACACGTATCTGAGAGGACACACCTGGAAGGCATCCGGAGAAAAGGTTTTAACGAAACTGAAGGAGCTGGAAGAACTTGGTATCTTAAATGTGTGGACCGGAATTCGTTTTGGAATGCTTCTGCATTATTTAGAAGACTTCTTTACGATGGCACACAGTAGATATTTTCAGGGAAATCTTGTGGAGCATATTCGCTATGAGGTAAGGCTGTCGCGCTATATACGGGCATTTTTTGCCGGGAATTATAAATTGTATGATGGTGATCCGGATAATACGCAGGTGTATTCGATGGAAGATCTGCATGAGCGTATCGTTTCATTGCAGAAGGACTATCAAAAAGAAATCAGGGAAGCAGAGGATGAGACGATTTGTTTTGCAACGGATCTGGAATATATGAATATGGCGGTGCAGACTGTGGTTGGCTATATGATTCCTGTGATGAACCGGAAGACCAATATGTATCACAGGCTGGAAACCCGAGTGATGATTCAGATGCCGCAGAGATACCGCTTTTTGTAAGTGTGGGAAATTGGTGAGTTTGTTTTGCGTGTGCAGGACAGGCTCACACTTTATTGTATTTACATACATTTTACATAAATTCCACATGGATCGGATGGAACTCTTCAGAGAAATCAATAAGAAGCTGGTCAACGAGATCTGCAAATGCGACAATGTGGACAAAAAGCATGTTTTCATGTCAAAGGTGCCACTGGATATGTCGTTCGTATTTGCCATCCAGAATTACCTGAGAGGACAGGAAAAAGAGAACTTATTCTATCATAAGAGAAATCCTCGCATGACAGATCAGTTGAACGATAAAGAGCGCCTGATCGAGCAGGTTGAGAAGAAAGCTGTACGGCTGTATCTGCCATTTTGCTTTGGACACAACCTGTCACGGTTATATCGATGATAAGATTGCGGAAAGCATGATCGATTATGCAAAACAAAGCGGAATATAAAGGAGTTGTAGAATTTGAAATACAAAGCATTGTGTTATGGTTTCCTTTGCACAATGCTTTTTTGATTTTGACAATCTTTTACTATCGGTATTACTGAAAACATGGTATAGTAATAAAATAGATAACCAAAAGGAGAGCGCACATCAATTTCTTTGACGAGGATGTGCCGTGTGAGCCGCAGCGACTATGAAATTTTTGAAAAATCATCAGAACTGGTTGTGGCTGAATATTATAGCAGATACAAGAAAAACTAGATATAAGGAATCGAAGCTGGCAGCAGCTGATTCGAGAAGAAAGTAACTTCCGGGTAATTATGGAATTGGGGGCAGGTAATAAGCTGCCCAAGAAGGAGACAATTTTGAGTAAAACAGGAATTATGACAGACAGCCACAGTGGAATTTTGGAGCAGGAGGCACGTGAGAAGAAGATCCATGTGCTCCCGATGCCTTTTATTATGAATGGAACGACGTACTATGAGGGCGTCAGCATGACGAGAAGTGCGTTCTATGAGAAACTCAGAGAGGGCATTGATGTGGCAACCTCGCAGCCGTCGCCGCAGGATGTGATGGAGATGTGGGACGAAATGCTGAAAGAGTATGACGAGATTGTTTATATCCCGATCAGCAGCGGCCTCAGCGGATCATGCATGACCGCGCAGGCGTTGGCGCAGGATGAGCCGTATGAAGGCAGGGTGTTTGTGGTGGACAACGGACGCTGCTCTACACCGATGCATCAGTCTGTACTCGATGCAATCCGGATGGTTGAGGCTGGATATCATGCGGAGCAGATTAAGGCGAGACTCGAGGAGACGAAGGAGCAGATGATCATATATATCGGCTTAAGTACACTCGAGTATCTGAAGAAGGGCGGCCGTATAAAGGCGGGCGTTGCAACGATCGCGAATGTGCTCAACATCAAGCCCGTGATGAAGTTTGGAACCGGAACGCTGGATATCTATCAGAAGTGCCGCGGTATCAAGAATGCGCGCAAGGCGATGATCGAGGCGATGAAGACGGAGCTTGAGACGAACTTCAAGAAGGCATATGATGCGGGAAAAGTACATCTGTTAGCGGCTTCCAGCTGCATTGCAGAAGTGACGGAGGACTGGGTGAAACAGATTAAGGAGAGCTTCCCGGGAATGGAGGTACGGTGTGATGAACTGTCCTGCGGACTGGCATGTCATATCGGCCCGGATGGACTTGGAATCGGCTGCTCGACGGATCCAATGTAAAATTAAAAAATAAGGATGGAAGAAACGCATCTTTTGGTATAAAATAGACTTGGAATATCGTGGTGATATTTTAAGTCTATTTTTGTTCAGGGGGTAAAAGTTCATGAAAACAGAAGCATTTGGCAGTATACAAAGTGGAAAGAAAGCAACATTATATATTTTAGAAAATAAAAATCATACGGTAGTGAAGGTTACCGATTTTGGAGCAACACTGGTATCGGTGCTTTTTGCAGATAAAGACGGTGTCATGAAGGATATGGTGCTTGGTTATGATGACGCAGCTTCTTATGAGAAGGGAACGAGCTGCTTCGGTGCAACAATCGGCAGAAACGGAAACCGTATCAAGGATGCGCGCTTTACGATCGATGGCAAGGAATGGGTGATCGAGGCCAACGAGAATAACAACAGTCTGCACAGTGGTAAAAACGGATTCAATCATCTGATGTGGGAGATGAAGGAGAGTGGCGATAATTATGTTACGTTCTACCATTACAGCCCGCAGGAGGAGCAGGGATTCCCGGGAAACATGCATGTTACAGTAACTTACACGCTCGATGAGGAAGATACTGTACATATCACATATCATGCAAAGGCAGACGCAGACACTGTAATGAATTTTACAAACCACAGTTATTTCAATCTGGCAGGACACGACAGTGGTGTGATGCTTGATCAGAAGCTGCAGCTTTTTGCGGATGCATATACGCCGGATGAGGATTCGCATTCCATCCCGACCGGAGAGATTGCTCCGGTTGCGGGAACTCCGATGGATTTCACGACTATGAAGCCAATCGGACAGGATATCAATGCGGATTTTGAGCAGCTTCATTTTACTGGCGGATATGATCACAATTATGTGCTCTCCGATAAGCCTGGCATGATGCGCCAGATGGCGAAGGCCGAGTGTGATGCGAGCGGTATTGCGATGGATGCTTATACGGAGTGTTGCGGCGTACAGCTTTATGCAGGCAATTTTATCGGAACACAGACCGGAAAAGGCGGAGTTACTTATGGCGATCGTCATGGATTCTGTCTGGAATCCCAGTTTTACCCGAATGCGGTCAACGAGAAGAACTTCCCATCCCCGGTTGTACCTGCGGATACAGAGTATCACTCAGAGACGAAGTATCACTTCTATCATATCTAAGAGTTGTTAATCCGGAGCGCCTGCACAAAGGCGCTCTAATTATGTGTATTTGTTTGGGGAGAAGGTCTTGAACAAAGCAGATAAATACGTTAAATTTAAAAAGTTAAACATGTAACGAAAATAAGAATGGAAGTGTAGAAATTGAAGAGAAACAAATATGAAATTGATATGTGCAACGGAACCATTATGGACAAATTGATTTCTTTTGCACTGCCACTTATGGTATCAGGAATCCTGCAGCTGATGTTCAACGCGGTGGATCTCATCGTTGTCGGACATTTCAGCGGGCAGCAGGCACTTGCGGCGGTCGGCTCGACTACGGCACTTATCAATGTATTTACAAATTTATTTATCGGAATCTCACTCGGCGCGAATGTACTCGCCGCCCGTTTCTATGCGGCGGGGCGCGATAAAGAGATGTCGGAGACGGTACATACGTCGATCATGCTGGCTTTGATCAGTGGAGTGGCGATGGCGGTCATTGGTCTGATTTTTGCCAAAGGTGCACTACAGTTGATGGATACACCGGCGGATGTTATAGATCTGTCGGCTTTGTATATGCGTATCTATTTCCTGGGAATGCCATTCTTTATGCTGTATAATTACGGCGCGGCAATCCTGCGCGCGGTTGGCGATACGAAGCGCCCGCTGATCTTCTTGATCATATCCGGTGTGACCAATGCGATACTTAACATGATCCTTGTTATTGTGTTCCAACTTGGCGTGGCCGGTGTTGCAATCGGAACCGTGATGTCGCAGCTGATGTCGTGCGTGCTTGTACTTCGTTGTCTGTACAAGACGGATAGCAGCTACCAGCTTCGCTTTGAGAAGCTTGCCATCAAAAGCGTTTACTTAAAACAGATTTTTCAGGTTGGAATTCCGGCTGGTATTCAGAGTACCGTTATCAATTTTTCCAATGTGTTATTGCAGTCTTCCGTTAACTCGTTTGGATCGACTGCGATGGCTGGCTATACGGCGGCAAACAATCTGCTTGGATTCTTGTATATGTCAGTTAATGCGGTCACGCAGGCGTGCATGAGTTTCACAAGCCAGAATTACGGTGTTGGCAAGTATAAGCGAATGGATCGTGTGCTGATCGATTGTCTGATTCTGACGGTAGCAGTATCGGGAACGCTGGGCTGCGTCGTGTACCTGTTCGGACCGCAGATTTTACATATTTACACGAGTGAAGCGGACGTTATCTCATGTGGAATGGAAATTCTTTCGATTACAACGATTCCTTACTTCCTTTGCGGAATTATGGATCTGTTTCCGGGATCGCTGCGGGGAATGGGATATTCGGCGGTGCCGATGGTGCTGTCTGTGATTGGAACGGTAGGAACAAGAATTTTGTGGATCTATGGCTTTTTCCCACACAATCGCAGCCTGTTCTTCCTGTTTATTTCGTATCCGGGTTCGTGGATCATTACGATCGTGATGCAGGTGATCTGTTATCTGTATGTGCGCAAACGCTGTGTTGGCGCACAAAAGATGTAAATAGAGCGAACAGATTTATAAATAATATAAGAAAAAATAATACACTGCTTTGGTAAAGTGTGAAACAAAACAGTTGACGGAAGGAATTTTACACGCTACTATACTCTATAGAGCAATTTCGAGACGAAGTTTGCAGGAAAACGACGAAAGTCTACCGAAGGAGTAAAACTCTCAGGTGCTGGTCATACCGGTGCAACTGTAAATGGATCGACTCTCTGGAGACACCCGTAAAGAACGGGGGCCGAAGGTGCAACATACTTTGATGTATGAATCTCTCAGGCAACAGGACAGAGAAGATATCTGAATACATATAAATATCTTAGTGGACGTAGAATATCCACTCTATTTGTTCATAATCTGGAGTTCTATTTCGTATTCTATCTTATCCGGGAGTTTTGAAATGCTGAAATTAATATTCTTAAGAAGAGAGGTAGGATTGAACAATGTGGAGTGCAATCAATAATTTCCTAGGTGCAGTTGACAATTTTGTCTGGGGTGTACCGCTTATGGTGCTGATTTTGACCGGCGGTCTGCTTCTGACGGTTCGTCTCGGCGTCTTACAGTTCCGTAAGCTTCCGCTTGCGTTAAAGTGGATGGTGAAGAACGAGGAAGGCGGAGAGGGTGAGATCTCAAGTTTCGGTGCATTATGTACAGCACTTAGTGCAACCATCGGTACCGGTAATATCGTCGGTGTTGCGACCGCTGTATGTGCCGGTGGTCCGGGAGCATTATTCTGGATGATCGTAGCAGCGTTTCTTGGTATGGCAACAAAGTATTCAGAAGGTCTGCTTGCGGTCAAGTATCGTGTGGTAGCGGAGGACGGACACAGCCTTGGTGGACCTTTCCATTATATTGAGCAGGGTATGGGCGCAAAGTGGAAATGGCTTGCAAAAATGTTTGCATTTTTCGGTGTCTGCGTAGGTCTGTTCGGAATCGGAACCTTCTCACAGGTGAATGGTATTGCAAGTGCGATCAACAATTTCTTTGATCCGAACAATGCGCATACGGTCAAAATCCTGCCATTCCTCGGATCTTATTCATGGTCTGTAGTTATCGCATCCCTGATCCTTGCATTCTGCGTAGCTGCCGTACTGATCGGTGGTGTCAAGCGTATCGCAAGTGTCAGCCAGGTTATTGTGCCTTTTATGGCAATCATTTATTTTGTATTTGCGGTTGTTCTGATCCTTTGCAATATCAAGGAAGTACCGGCAGCGATTGTTACAATCGTTGAAGCAGCATTTAACCCGAAGGCAATCACCGGTGGTGTAGTCGGAAGTATGCTGGTTGCAATGCAGAAAGGTATCGCGCGCGGTATTTTCTCAAACGAAGCTGGTCTTGGTAGCGCGCCGATCGCCGCTGCAGCAGCACAGACAAAGGAGCCGGTACGTCAGGGACTTGTAAGTATGACCGGAACCTTCATTGATACGATCATTATCTGTACATTAACGGGTCTGTCCATCGTCTTAACCGGCGCATGGCAGGTAGAAGGACTCGAGGGCGTAGGTGTTACCACTTACGCATTCCAGCAGGGACTTCCGTTCCCTCCTGTTGTATCCTCCTTTGTACTGATGGTTTGTCTTGTATTCTTTGCATTCACAACTATTCTTGGATGGGATTATTACAGTGAGCGTTGTCTTGAGTATTTAAGCGGCGGTAACATGAAGCATGTAAAGATTTATCGCTGGATATACATCTTAGCTGTATTTATCGGACCATACATGACGGTTAGTGCCGTATGGACGATCGCCGATATCTTCAACGGACTGATGGCGATTCCGAATATGATCGCACTTTTTGCCTTAAGCGGTGTTGTTGCGAAGGAGACGAAGGATTTCTTCAAGAGACATAAGTCGGGAGAATACCAGGAATAAAAGAGTTTAAATGAATATCGTGGTTGAAAGCAGGATGCGTTGCATCCTGCTTTTATGTTATACTTTAAGGTGATTACGAGAATTTTGCGGTGGCGGTGGTTTGGCGGATTCAGCGGCTGCCCCATTCTGAGGACACTAGTTATCCCAAATTACGAATTTGCAGAAAATCTTCGCTGGGCTCCTTCTATGATTTCTGTCCGCTCAAGCTTAGACAACGGCGCTCCGAATGTTCGCCTGAACACAGACTGTGTCCGATGGATTTCGTGTCTGCCTTAATGGGCGTCCGAAGAAAACGTGCCGCCGCGGGGCAACTGTTTGTGAGCAACACTGTATAGTGGCGTTCCCATAAACACGAAGCGAGTTTTGCACAAGGCGGCTCATATCGACTTTCTGAGGACGCCCATTTAGGCAGACTAGAAATTTTGAGCACATCTGTGTCAGGCGGACATTCGAAGCGCCGCAGTCGAAGCGTTGCTCGGACACAAAAATTGAGCCCAGCAATGATTTTGGCAAATTCAGCAATTTTGTCTAAAATCGTGTTCCTCAGAATGGGGCAGGCGCTGAATCCGCCGAACAGCCGCCACCGCAAAATTTGCATAAACAATAATGTATGATATAGAAAACAGGAGAACTCATATATGATCAACCAGATAAAGATAAGCGATTTTCAGGCACCGGAGTTGGACATCTATGCGCGAACGAAAGAGGTTGTACTTCTCAATCGGGCCCGACCGGAAGAGGGCATTTTTATAGCGGAGAGTCCGAAGGTCATTGAGCGTGCATTAGACAGTGGCTGTGAGCCGATTTCGATTCTAATGGAAGAACGTCATATAGAAGGCGAAGGAAAGCCTGTATTGGAGCGGTGTAAGGACATTCCAGTCTATACCGCAGAATTTGATGTGTTAAAAGAACTGACCGGTTTTCCACTGACGCGCGGCATGCTTTGTGCAATGCACCGCCCGGCACTTCCAAGTGTGCAGCAGGTGTGTGAACATGCAACCCGTATCGCAATCCTTGAGGATGTCGTTAATCCGACGAACGTGGGGGCAATCTTCCGGTCTGCAGCAGCGCTTGGCATGGATGCCGTATTGCTGACGCCAGCCAGCAGCGATCCACTTTATCGACGTGCGATTCGTGTCAGTATGGGGACAGTATTCCAGATTCCATGGACTTACGTGGATAAACATACGAAGTGGCCCGAGGAAGGAATGAAGATATTGCGTGAATTTGGATTTAAGACAGCTGCATTTGCATTAAAAGATGATTCGGTCAGTATCGATGATCCGCAGCTGATGAACGAGGAGAAGCTGGCGATCCTGCTCGGCACCGAAGGGGATGGTCTTGCCACAGAGACGATCGCAGACTGCGACTATACTGTGAAGATTCCGATGTCCCACGGAGTCGATTCGCTCAATGTCGCAGCTGCCAGTGCCGTAGCATTCTGGCAGCTGGGTAATCATACTTAAAGAAGACGAAAAGCCCTATCCGATATCACAGGTAAAGTGAAAACCGGATAGGGCTTTTTATGCACATAAGAATCAGACTTTGATAATACCAAGTGCTTCCGATACTGCAAAAAGCAGAATTAATAACAGGCACACCGGTGCCACATATTTGAGCATTGCAACGATCGGCTGGATCAGTTTGATCCAGTATTTAGCAAGTAATCCGAGGCAGCCTTCAATGATACCGCCGATGAGCACAGCACCCATGATTGCGTTATATCCGTAAGTTGGTCCGATGTAGCAGAAGACCGATACGAACGTAAAACTGATACCCATAACGATCGGCAGTCCGGATCCAATCTTCCACAATGGGAAAAGCTGGATCAGTGTACCGATTCCGGCAATGATCATTGCGCTCTGGATCAGCATGGCGCTTTGGGCGGAGGAAAGTCCGCTGGCACCTGCCACGATCAGAATCGGTCAAAATACAATCGTTTTTTGCAACTGTAACAATTTCAAACAAATATTGCCATGCTCTGCAATACAAATTTTGGGGGGCGTTCATTATAATGAGATTAGAACAAAAAAAGACAAGTACAAGGGGTGTTTTATATGCAATATGGACATTTTGATAATGAAAAAAGAGAATATGTCATTGACCGCGTAGATTTACCGGTTTCATGGACGAATTACCTTGGCGTTAAGGATATGTGTGTTGTTGTCAACCATACGGCAGGCGGCTACATGTTCTACCAGACACCAGAATATCACAGAGTCACGCGTTTTCGTGGTAATGCGGTTCCGATGGATCGTCCAGGACATTATGTATATATCAGAGATAATGAGGATGACGATTATTGGAGTATTTCCTGGCAGCCGGTAGGAAAGCCTCTTGATCAGGCAAAATACACTTGCAGACACGGAATGAGTTATTCCGTTTATGAATGCGATTACAAGGGAATTCAGGCAAGTCAGACACTCGTTGTTCCGATGAATGATCCGGTTGAGTTATGGGATGTCCGATTGAAGAACACAACCGATAAAGAACGCAGATTGTCGCTTTTTTCTTACTGTGAATTCTCGTTCCATCACATTATGATCGATAATCAGAATTTCCAGATGAGTCTGTATTGTGCGGGATCTTCTTATGAGGATGGCATTATTGAACATGACCTGTTCTATGAAGAGTTTGGATTCCAGTATTTTACAGCAAACTTTACACCGGACGGATATGACTGCCTGCGCGATAAATTCCTTGGATCGTATCGTACTGAGGACAATCCGATTGCAGTTGAGACCGGAAAATGCAGCGGTTCTCACGAGCTTGGAAATAATCACTGCGGAAGCTTACAGAAGGATATCGTTCTTGCTCCGGGAGAGGAAGTCCGCGTGGTATTTATGCTTGGAGAGGGCAACCGCGAAGAGGGAAGAAAGATTCGTGAGAAATATTCCGACATGAAGAATGTGGATGCTGCTTACGATGAACTTGCCGCATATTGGAATGAGAAGTTCTCCAGACTGCAGATCAAGACGCCGAACGAGGGAATGAACACACTGATCAATACATGGAATCTGTATCAGTCGGAAGTTAATGTTATGTTTTCAAGATTTGCTTCCTTTATTGAGGTCGGCGGACGTGTGGGACTCGGATATCGTGACACGGCACAGGATGCGATGACGATTCCGCATTCCAACCCTGAGAAGTGTAAGCAGAGAATCGTGGAGCTGCTTCGCGGACTGACTACCATGGGATATGGATTGCATCTGTTCCAGCCGGAATGGTTTGAGCCGGATGATGGCAAGGAGAAGAAGAAACCATTTAAGTCCCCTACCGTGATCCCTTCCGCAAACAAGGCGGACATTGTGCACGGTATTGATGATGCATGTTCGGATGATGCATTATGGCTGGTTCCTTCTATTATTGAATACATCAAGGAGACCGGGGAATACGATTTCGCGGATCAGGTTGTTACCTATGCAGACGGCGGAGAAGGTACGGTGTATGAACATATGATGCATATCCTTGATTTCTCGGCGGAGCAGGTAGGCGCGACCGGAATCTGCAAGGGACTCCGTGCAGACTGGAATGACTGTCTGAACCTCGGCGGAGGAGAGAGCGCGTTAGTATCCTTCCTTCACTATTGGGCAATCAGCAATTTCCTGAAGCTGGCAGAATATCTTGGACGTGATGAGGATGTGAAGAAATATTCTGCGATGCGTGACAAAGTATATAAGGTATGTAACGAAGAACTTTGGGATAAGGAATGGTTCATCCGTGGGGTGACCAGGAATGGTAAGAAGATCGGTACTTCCGAGGATAAGGAAGGTAAAGTACATCTTGAATCGAATGCCTGGGCTGTCCTTTCCGGAGCAGCAGATCCGGAGAAAGGAAAGAAGGCAATGGATTCCGTAGACAAATATCTGTTTACGGAATATGGAATCATGCTGAATGCTCCGTCTTATACGGTTCCGGATGATGATATCGGATTTGTCACCCGTGTATATCCGGGCGTCAAGGAGAACGGATCCATTTTCTCGCATCCGAATCCATGGGCATGGGCAGCAGAGTGTGTGTTGGGCCGGGGAGATCGTGCAATGAAATTCTATAATGCGCTGTGTCCTTATTATCAGAATGACAAGATTGAGATCCGTGAGTCGGAGCCGTATTCTTACTGCCAGTTTATTATGGGCAAGGATCATACCGCATTCGGCCGCGCACGTCATCCGTTTATGACCGGAAGCGGTGGCTGGGCTTATTTCTCGGCAACCAGATATATGCTCGGAATTCGTCCGGATTTTGATGAACTTCACATTGACCCATGTATTCCGGCAGATTGGAAGGAGTTTTCCGCTGTCCGTAAGTGGAGAGGTGCCGAGTTTGACATTGAAGTTGTGAATCCGGATGGCGTCATGAAGGGGGTAAAGGAAATCGATCTTGATGATGTGAAGGTAGAACGCATTCCGGTACAGGAAGCAGGTACGTGTCACAAGGTGAAGATCGTTATGGGATAATTCATCCGATGCTATGTTGATACAATGAGGCGTCTGCCGGATGATGATAAAACGGTGGACGCTCCCAACAAACGAAAGGAGCAATCAGTATGATTAAATTTGGAACCGGCGGCTGGAGAGCAGTCATAGGAGATGATTTTACCAAGGCGAACATTCAGCTTTTGGCGCAGGGATTAGTAAATAAGATGAAAAGTGAAGGTGTTGCGGAGCAGGGAATCGTCATGGGATATGACCGAAGATTCCTTTCCAAGGAAGCGATGCAGTGGTCTGCACAGGTATTTGCAGCGAACCATATTAGGGCATCTTTGATCAATAAATCATCACCGACGCCACTTGTCATGTTCTATGTTATGAAGCATGAACTTCCATATGGAATGATGATTACCGCAAGCCACAATCCGGCTATCTACAATGGTATTAAAGTATTTACTGCAGGCGGACGTGATGCGGACGAGATTCAGACGAAGGACATTGAAGATTATATTTCTGACATTAAACCGGAAGAAGTTAAGGAAGTAACTTATGATGAAGGCAAAGCATCCGGATATATTGAAGAGATTTATCCTCTGAATGAGTATCTGGACAACATTATCGCATCGGTTGATATGCAGGCAATCCGTAATGCAGGACTCAAAGTTGCGGTTGATCCGATGTATGGTGTCAGTGAGACTTCCATCAAGACGATTCTTCTGACCGCACGATGCGAGGTATCCACCATTCATGAGCGTCATGATACGTTATTCGGTGGTAAGCTTCCGGCTCCATCCGCATCGACATTACATGCTTTGCAGAACTTTGTAGTGGAGAAGGGATATGATATCGGTATCGCAACGGACGGTGATGCGGATCGTATCGGTGTCATTGATGATAAGGGTAATTTCCTTCATCCGAATGATATCCTCGTTCTGTTGTATTACTACCTTGTAAAATTCAAGGGTTGGCATGGTGCAGTCGTGCGTAATATTGCGACGACCCATATGTTAGATAAAGTTGCTGCGAGGTTTGGTGAGACCTGTTATGAGGTGCCGGTAGGATTTAAGTATATTTCAGCAAAGATGACAGAGACTGGTGCAATCATCGGAGGAGAGTCTTCCGGAGGTTTGACGGTACATGGTCACATCAATGGCAAGGACGGTGTCTATGCAGCAGCCCTTCTCGTTGAGATGATTGCAGTGACTGGAAAGAAGCTTTCTGAGATTATGCAGGATATTCATGATGAGTGTGGAGAAATCCATATGGAGGAACGTGACTATAAGTTCACGATCGAGAAGAAGCAGGCAATGCAAAAGACCTTGATGGAGGATAAGCTTCTTCCGGATCTTCCGTTTGAGATTGATCATATTTCTTATCTTGACGGAAGCAAAGTATATTTCAAGAACGGCGGTTGGGTGATCGCCCGTTTCTCAGGAACTGAGCCTCTGCTTCGCATTTTCTGTGAAATGCCGGATGCAGCAGACGCAGCTCATATCTGTGAGATTTATGAGAAATTCTTAGATTTAAAGAGATAACTGTTATATAAATTGAAAAAGCTACCTGTTATTCCAACTCCTCCCTTATGGAATGCCGGGTAGCTTTTTCAGTGGAAACCATGGTATACTGAAAAATATTAACGGTTTACGAGAGGAAAAAGCATGGATAAAAAGGGTGAAGAGAAAAAGAGTTTTCTGGAAGGGTTTAAGAGACCGAATTCGTTAAAGCGAAAACTCCTTATATTTATGATTTTATGCTGGGGTGTTCCAATCCTGGTATTTTTTACATTTACGACGATTTCTTATCGCGACGGGATCGTGGAGAAAGCAGAAGGTATTATGGAGGATGAGCTTGAGAGTGCGGCTTCTTTTGTGTCCATCCGTATCGATGATGCAATCTCGTTCTGCCAGAGACCTTCTTATGAGCAGACATGGGAGGAAGCCTGGAGAAAATTCGTGTCGGGCGAGTATTCCAAAACCGACTATCTGATGCGCATTAATCGCAGTCTGAAGGGCAAATTCAATCTAAGCGACCGGTTTAATCTCTATGCATATTATAGGGAGGGGGACAAAGTTCCCGCATGTTATTCTTCCAGAGCCGGAACAGCTTATTCCGATTATATCAACAAGATCCAGCCGAAGCTGGAGGATGATATCGACACACTTTCTTCCTATACGGCGGTGCGGGTGATCGATGGAAGAATTTTTCTGGTGCGAAGTCTTTATACAACGGTTGATTATCATTGTTATGGAACACTTGTTGTGGAGCTGAACCGCAATAAGGTCTTTCGTGATGTACCGCCGAGCGTGCGCAGTAATATGCTGGTATGTTTTAACAATAACGATGCGATGATTGATTTTACCAATCCGGAGGATGCGAAGAAGAAGGCCTTATTAGATCGTCTGACTGCTCAGTACGACGGAGTCAGCAATCTGAAAATGACGCGCGAAGAAAATGGTGCATATAACGGATATCTTTATCAGAAAAAACTGGATAATTATCATATCGGAGTTGTATTGCTGGCAGAGAAAAGAGAATTGTATTCAAGTCTGTATGAGTTTTATGTCATCATATTTATTATGCTGCTTCTGTTCATACCGCTTTTTGCTTATGCGGTATTGTTCCTGCGCAATCATATTCAGATTCCGATCCGGAAAATGCTGGATGCATCACAGAAGATGGAGACCGGCGAGATGGGGGTTGTTGTGGAAGGTAGTATGCCAAACCAGGAATTTGAACATCTTAAGGAAAGCTTTGACAGCATGTCGGCACAGGTGAAGTCTTTGTTTGAATATGCTTACGATGAGAAGCTGGCGCGCAAGGACGCACAGATTCAGGCACTGCAGGCGCAGATTAATCCGCATTTTCTGAATAACACACTTGAGATGATGAATTGGCAGGCACGTATGTCAGGCGATACGATTGTATCCAAGATGATCGAGTCTTTGTCCACGGTGCTTGACTATCGCATGAACCGCGCCAATGTAAAGGAGATTCATCTGGCTGAAGAACTGCAGTGTGTAGATGCTTACTTTTATATTATGTCCATGCGTTTTGGACAGAGACTTCAGATTGATAAAGAGATAGATGATCATCTTTTGTACATTATGGTTCCTCCGCTGATCCTGCAGCCTCTTGTGGAAAATGCGATCGTTCATGGGGTTGAGTCCGTGAAGAACGGAACGATTCACCTTAAGGTCTTTCATGATGAGAGTAAAGTATATCTTCAGGTCCGCAACACCGGAAAAAAGATGACGGAAGAGGATATAGAACGTATTCATGCAATCCTGGAGGGAGATGAGAGCAAAATACCGAAGGTTCCGGGAAGACATACCTCGATCGGAATTCAGAATGTCAACCGCAGAGTACGTCTCGTATATGGAGAAGAGTATGGGCTTACCATTGTTCAGGATAAAGACTGCGAGACTGTTTCTACAATTACAGTGCCTTATGTGGAAGAATGGATCGCTGCCTCGTTAAAAAAACGAAACGAGGAAGAAACACAATTTTGGAACATGGCAAGATTTAACAAATAATGTCAACTCGGTCTAATGCTTTTTGTTAGTTGTGCCCGTATAATACAAGTATAGTAAATGATAAACATTTACAAGATCAAAGGAGGATATGAACTATGAAGAAGAAAGTTTTATCAATGTTATTGGTGGGTGCAATGACAGCAACAATGTTCGCAGGATGCGGAAACTCCACGGACAACAAGACTGAGGACAAGGGAACACAGGCGAGCGACAGCGGAGATTCTGCTGAGGCTAAGAATCCTGTAACACTGAAGACCGTATCTATGTTCGGTGGTACCGATCCTAACAAGGAAACATATGATGCAATCAATCAGGAAGTTATGGATCAGTACGATTACATCACAATCGAAGATAATTCACAGACATCTGACGAGGAGTGGAAAGCTCAGGTTAACGCGGATTTCTCTGTAGGCAATGAGCCGGATGTCATCCAGTTCTTCACAGATGCAACTGCTGACAGCATTATTGCAACAGATAAATTAGTATCAATCGAAGATATCCGTGCTGAGTATCCGGATTACGCTAAGGATACACTTGATTCCGCACTTTCAGCAGCAGCTAACACAGACGGAGTTGAGAGAGCAGTTCCTACAACAGGATATTGGGAAGGCTTATATTGCAACAAGGATCTGTTTGATCAGTACAATCTTGAACTTCCGACTGACTGGGCTTCTATGGAGAAGGCAATCAAGACATTTAAGGATAATGGAATTATTCCGATCGCTTGTTCTTTAAATAACGTACCACATTACTGGATCGAGTTCTTAATGCTTTACTCAGCAGGCGTTGATGAGTATACATCTGTTCCTACAACTGCTCCGGAAGGATGGGTTAAGGGTATTGAGATGTTCAAGACATTAAGAGATATGGGCGCATTCCCAGAGGATACCGACACAGTAGATGACGCTTACACAGGACAGTTATTCCGTGATAAGCAGGCAGCTATGCAGCTTGATGGATCCTGGTATGCAGGTAACATTGAGGATACAGACAATACTGTAGTTATCGCATTCCCAGGTGTTCCGGATCAGAAGGCTGAGGCAGGTTCATTAGTTGGTGGTATCTCTTCCGGATTCTATATCACAAAGAAAGCTTGGGATGATCCAGACAAGAGAGATGCAGCAGTTAAGTTCGTAATGGCTCATACATGCAAGGCTGGTGTTCAGAGATATTGGGAAGCAACTGGTGCCGTATCACAGGCAGCTGTTGAGGTTACACCTGTTGATGGTGCTACACCATTTGCACAGTCTATCGCAGCTTATACAAGCGGTGCATCTGCAATCGTGGCTCCTACCGATTCACGTATCGGTGATGCATACAAGACACTTGTATCTGATATCGTTAAGGTTTCTACAGGCGCTATGTCAGCAGAAGATGCAATCAATGAATCACTTGCTTTAGTACAGCAGTAATACAGTCTTAAATTTAACGAAGGGGCTTTGCCCAAATGAGGCCCCTTCGTTTTTTATACCCAAAATTAGGATTTAATTAATAAGAGAAAGGTGGAAGAAAGATGTTATATAAGAAAAAATGGCCATTACTGGTGTTTTTAGTACCTGGTTTACTGTTTATGCTGATCTTTCTTTACATACCATTTGTTGAGAATATAAAGAATAGTTTTTACAATATGACGGCAATCGTTGAGATGCCGGGTACAACATGGAAATTTATTGGATTCGAAAATTACAAGAGAATGTTTACAGATCCAGACGTGGGAAGAGCACTGATTAATTCGATTAAAATGATGATCCTGACGGTTATCTTCGAGGTTGGTATCGCGTTCGTACTGGCAGTTATGGTTTCACAGATCAAGAAGCTTCAGCAGCTGTTCCGTACCGTGTACTTCTTCCCGGTAGTCATTTCTGCAACTGCAATCGGTCTGCTGTTCAAATTGTTCTACAATTACAATGGCGGTATGTTGAATCAGATTTTAGAAAAGTTCGGCGCTGAGCCGGTAAACTGGTTATCACCGAAGCTTGCATTTGCAATGGTTTGTATTCCTACATTGTGGAGTTACATCGGTTTCTATTTTGTAATTCTTTTGACAGGACTCAGTGATATCTCTGATGATATATATGAAGCGGCATCTATTGATGGATGTAATCGTTTCAAACAGGTATTCTACATTACGTTGCCAATGATGAAACCGGTGTTCTTTACATCCGTTACACTTGCGGTAACCGGAGCACTGAAGGTATTCGATTTACCTTGGGTTATGGTTCCAAACGGAGCTCCGCAGGGACTTACCCATTTCCTTGGTACATATATGTATCAGCAGACTTTCGGATTAAATGATTACGATTACGGTTCCACACTTGCTGTACTGATCGTAGTATTAGGTATCGTGGTTTCTAAGGGAGTTGGATTCCTTACCATGGATTCTGATGAGAGAGAGGAAAAGAAACTCGAGCGTCAGAGAAAGAAAGCAGCAAAGAAGGGGGTGGCATAAATGAGTGCAACAGCAAAGAAACATAAAAAAGTTAAGATCAGCAACATTATCATTTATGTAATCCTGATTATCTGGGCGTTGTTAACGATTTTCCCATTTGTATGGGTATTGATCAACTCATTCAAGCCATCGGCTGAGGTGCTTCGTTCCTCATTCTCGCTTCCGCAGGAGTTCACATGGGGCAATTATGAGAATGCTTTCAGCAAACTGAATGTATTGACCGCTTACAAGTATAGTTTTATTATTTCCGGTACGGTAACGATCGGAGTTATGATATTTGCTTCTCTGATGGCATTTGGTCTTACCAGATACCGTTTCAAAGGAAAAGGCTTTGTACATGCACTGATCGTAGCAAGTTTGATGTTCCCGGTATTTGCAACGATTATTCCGGTGTACAAGATGATGGTTCAGTGGCATCTGTTAAGTAACTGTATCGCAGTTATTCTTCCGCAGATTGCCGGAAACTTAAGCTTTGCGACAATCGTTATGACCGGTTTTATGCAGAGTATTCCGCTTGAGATGGAAGAGGCCGCCTATATGGAAGGCGCAAATGTATTCAAAGTATTCAGAAAGATTATCGTTCCGCTTTGCCGTCCGTCTCTTGCAACTGTAGCAATCTTTAGTTTCCTGTGGTCTTACAACGATCTGTTTGTTCAGAAGATCATGATGCGTGAGCCTAAGAAATTCCCGATTTCTACATTGCTTGAGCAGATCAGTTCCCAGTACGGAACCGATTTCGGACTGATGGCGGCATCCGTTACCATCATTGTCATTCCGGTTATGATCGTATATGTATTATTGCAGAAAAATATCATTAAAGGATTGACAGCAGGAGCTGTAAAAGGCTAAACTACTTCGTATAGACAGAAGATACTTTGGGAGGGGATAGTTATGTACAAGGTTATGATTGTAGATGACGAGCCAATCATTGTGGAAGGTCTGTCGCGAAGTATTGCATGGGATAAGTGGAACTGCAAAGTCGTAGCGACTGCGCACGATGGACTTGAAGGCAAGAAATCGATTGAGGAATATCGACCGGATATCATCTTTATGGATATTAATATGCCGGAGATGGATGGTTTATCGATGATCGCCGCTATCAAGTCGCAGTTTCCGAATTTACAGATATGTGTTCTCACGGGATTTCGCGATTTTGAGTATGCAAGAGAAGCAATCCGACTCGGAGTAACACGCTTCCTTCTCAAGCCTTCTAACATGGATGAGCTTGAAGAAGCAATCAGCGCAATGTGCGCGAATCTGAAGAAGAAGGGAATTACAGGCGAAGAGGAGACGGCTTCATCTGAGAATTCGGAAGGTCAGGCAGCAGCGGATGAGGACAAGAAGGAGAGTGCATCCAGCAGCTTTATTGTCAAGAATGCATTGACCTACATAGAAGAGAACTATACGCAGAAGCTAACGCTGGGAGAGGTCGCAGAGAAGACTTACGTCAGTCAGTGGCATCTTAGCAAATTATTAAACCGGCATACCGGACAGAGTTTTTCCGATATTTTGAATCATACTCGAATCGAGCATGCAAAGGAATTACTGAAGGATCCGTCACTTCGCATCGGAGATATTTCTGAACAGGTCGGCTTTCTGGATCTGGCGCATTTTTCGAGAGTATTTAAGAAGCAGGAAGGTGTGTCCGCCAATGAGTATCGTAATCAGATACTTGGCAAATAATAGAATAGAAATGAAGCTGAGGGAGTATCGGGCAGATGCTCCCTTTTGGGCAAAATAAGGGAACCTTGCCTTTTTTTATCCCTGCTTGTGAATTTGATGAAACTCTATTGAAACGGATGCAAACTGCTGATAAAATAAAGGTATGAGCTTGGATGACCGGGCAAATATATAACAAGGGGGAACCATTATGAAGATTATTAAAGCAAAAGATTATCAGGATATGAGCCGCAAGGCAGCCAACATTATTTCTGCGCAGATTATTATGAAGCCGGACTGTGTGCTTGGACTTGCAACAGGATCTACCCCGATCGGAACTTATGATCAGTTAATTGACTGGTATAAGAAGGGAGATCTTGATTTCTCTCAGGTATCCAGTGTAAACCTGGATGAGTACAGGGGTCTTTCACACACGGATCCTCAGAGCTATTATTACTTTATGCATGAGCATCTGTTCAAGCATGTGAACATTCGTGAGGAAGCTACCTTCGTACCGGATGGAACGAATCCGGATGCAGAGGCTGCGTGTGCTGCACACGAGGAGATTATTAAGAAGCTTGGTGGAATTGATTTACAGCTTCTTGGTTTAGGTAATAATGGACATATTGGTTTTAATGAACCAAGTGAGGCTTTTGAGAAGGAGACGCATTGCGTGGATCTGACAGAGAGTACGATTCAGGCGAATTCAAGATTCTTTGATTCGATCGATCAGGTTCCGACACAGGCATATACCATGGGAATCAAGAGCATTATGATGGCGAAGAAGATCCTTATCGTTGCAAACGGAGAAGGTAAGGCGGATATTGTTGCCCGCGCATTCTGGGGTCCGGTTACTCCGGATGTTCCGGCTTCCATTCTTCAGATGCATCCGAATGTAACGGTTGTATGTGATGAGGCCGCACTTTCGAAGGCACCGATCAGGTAATTACCGGTTAATCAGTTGATGTATTTATAGGATTGAGGTGGCAGAATACGATGATTATTAAGAATGCGCTCGTGTTTACATTGGATCAGGGATTTGTAAACAAAGAGGTAAAGATTAAGGATGGCAGATTTACGGATGAGGATATCGTGGAAGATACCGTCATTGATGCGCAGGGAAATTATCTGATTCCTGGACTTGTGGACATTCATTTTCACGGATGTGCGGGACATGATTTCTCGGATGGCACGCCGGAGGCATTACAGGCAATTGGTGCCTATGAATTAAAGAATGGAATTACCTCCATCTGTCCGGCATCCATGACACTGGCGGAGGAGACACTTGCCAATGTCTGTGAGAATGCCTATGCATATTATACGAAGCCTGAGACGGACAAGCCGGAAGGATCCAGACTTTGCGGCATTCACCTTGAAGGACCGTTCATCTCGATGGAGAAGAAGGGCGCGCAGAATCCGGCATATGTTAAGAGTCCGGATATTGCGATGTTCAATCGTTTGCAGGACGCTGCACATGGATTGGTGAAGCTGATTACGATCGCACCGGAGACGGAAGGCGCAGAGGAATTTATTAAGGAGCTTTCTTCGAAGGTTCATATTTCGGTTGGACATACATGCAGCGATTATGATACCGCGTATAAAGCGTTTGCGCTTGGTGCGGATCATGTGACGCATTTCTTTAATGCGATGCCTGCATTTACGCATCGTGCACCGGGAGTTTTCGGAGCGGCATTTGACCAGAAGCATGTTATGCCGGAGATGATCTGTGATGGTGTTCATATTAATCCGTCTGCGGTTCGTGTTGTATTCTCTCTGTTTGGCAAGGAGAGAATGATCATGATCAGTGACAGTATGATGGCTACCGGAATGGAAGACGGAGATTATTCGCTTGGGGGTCTTCCGGTTAAGGTACATGGTAACCTTGCAACACTTGCGGATGGAACAATCGCAGGTTCTGCGACAAACCTGATGGACTGTGTGCGTACGGTTGTTAAGAAGATGGATATTCCGCTTGAGACAGCAATTCGTTGTGCATCCTATAATCCGGCTAAGGCAATCGGTGTGGATGATGTGTGCGGAAGCATCGAAGCTGGAAAACTCGGTGACTGCGTTATTTTATCGAAGGATGATCTGGCAACACAAAAAGTGATTTTAGGCGGCAAAGTAGTCGCATAAAATATATAAGTATACTCTCTTTATAAGAAAAGGACCTGCTTTTGTGGCAGGTCCTTGCGTTTAATAGGATAAGGAAATATCCCCGGTGGAGTTGTCCAGTGTAATAGATCCGGCAGTGCCGCTTTGCTCGTAGCTGCGTTTGTGGGATCGTTTGTTGATGGTGACATCTCCAATATTGGTGTCAAGCTCCATCTCGTAATCGGAGAGATCCTGCGCGCTTTTGACAATGATATCACCAACGTCGTTGTCAGAATCAAGGTCAGAGAAGCTGCAATCGGTAATTTTGGTGTCTCCAACGGAACTGTCTGTCTCGATGGAGGTAATCGAACATTGTTGGATCTTGGTATCACCGACATTACTGTCCGTAATCAGTTCGTCGGCAACAATGGAATCAATGCTGATGTCGCCGACACTGGTATCAAGCTCAATGGAAGAAAGCGTTGCATCCTTTGGAATGGTTATGGTTATTTTGCAGGAGCGGTTGTGGGTTCCGTAATCGCCAAAGCGGCGATGCCTGATCGTCTGTTTGATGGTCAGCGTACCGTTTTTCACTTCATATTTCGGTGCGATATTTTTGGTCGCCTGATAATCGATCGCGTAATCCTCTCCGCGTGTAATCAGGATATCCGATACGTCTACATCTGCCCAGATGTTGTCAAAACCTTCCAGCTGCTTGATGGATGCAGAATCAATGCTTTCCTCTGTTCCGTTCGTGCTCGTGCCTGTAGAATGGAACGGAAAGTACGAGAAGAAATTAACCAGGTGGTAGAGACTACCACCAATGATGCAGATTACGGTGATAATTGTAATAATCGTAAGATATATGCCTTTTTTCATGAGAGCCTCCTTTACTCCGTCAAAAGATTATGGATCAGTGAGTGGATGATCGCTGCAATTGGCCAGATGATCCAGGTAAGTTCCCAGTCAAATGTCAGAAAACTCCAGCACAGGTAGATGCATGTGACGGTCGGCCAGTAAACGGACATGATCGCCCGCACGGTCGGGTTCTTATATTCTTTTTTCTGACTCGGAACATAATTGCCGCCGACGGTCGCCCCGTTGTTGAGCCCGAGGAGTGTCTTGTAGCTGCCGAATCGGATCGATGCCATCACGATAAAGAAGACACCGAAGGCAATAAGGACTAATACAAATGCACCGGACATACTTGACCAGAACGGATCTGATGCAAAAAGCGCATCCAAAACGATTGCCGGAACTGCACAGATAATACAGAGCGCGATACCAATTGTGAGAAGTAACGCATAACCTGGCTTATAGTGCTCCATCTCGTGATGGATATAATCGGTTGTTGCAAAATCCGTTACGATAGGTTCTTTTTTCAGATATTCCCAACGGTTGATCTGTACACCAGAGTAAATGAACAGTCCGACGGCGATCGCAATCAGAAGGAACATGACGGTTACACCGATCGCATCGAGGAGATCTGTCTGATGAAAATAGGTGCCACCAATTGCATCGAAGAAGATCGGTCCGCAGCAGGATATGATACAAAGCATGACACCGAGTCCAATGCGGTATGCATGTCTGGCGGAATCCTTTAAGTAGGCTTTTGCATCTTCTAAGCTTAAAGGTCTTCCGGTTGGCTGCATCTGTGGACTGTGCATAAAGGATGCAATACCAAGATCTGCCGCAAGTTCATCGAGATTACCAAACTCTGAGATTACGATGCCAACGGCTTCATTTTCCGATTTGCCTTCCGCTTTCAGTTCTGTGTATTTATCTTCCATCATCTGCCAAAGCTCATTCTTGGCTTTGTAGACTTCCGGAGTGTTGGGGAGATTTAAGAACATATTCTCCAGATAGTTTCTAATCGTTTCCATAAAATGCCTCCTCATTTTTAATAAACTTTTCTACGACTTCCTGGGTGAGCCGCCACTCTGCGCATTTTTCCCTATAATATGCGCGACCGGCATCCGTAATGCGGTAATAGGTACGCCGCTTGCCGGCTGCATTGTCTGCGTTGGAGAACGACTCAATGTATCCGTTTCGCTCCATGCGTGTAAATGCGGAGTAGAGCGTTGTCTCTTTGATCACGTATTTCTCGTCGGACAGAGTCTTGATCTGTTTGGAAATTTCGTAACCGTAGGATGGTTTCTCCCAGAGAAGGTAGAGAATCATGGTGTCATTGTAGCCGCGAATGACATCACTGCTGATGTTTTGCATAGCTGCTCCCTTCTTTTGGTATGTTTATTTATTTTCCCGGAAGTTCATTGGTAACTTCTAGGAGTACATCAAATACTTCATCTGACATACTACGACTGACAATCCTACGCCTGTCGTAGTATGCCTGACGTAGTAAAACTATAATGTATTTATGTAGGAATGTCAATACGAAATATGGTAAGATGTAAGAAAGAAGCTTTAAGTTGTGGGAGAGACGATGAAAGACGAACGCTTATGCAGATCAATTACATATAAAATCGGACCGGAGAGTGCCTCGCAGAAAGTGAGCAGCTTTCTGAAAGCGAAGGGATATTCCACGCAGAATCGCATAAATTTAAAAAAGGATCCGCGTAGTATCTGGGTGAACGGCGTGTGCGTATTTCAAAATACTATTCTGCAGGCCGGGGATGAACTTAAGGTGCAGATCCGCGAGCAGGAGAATTCAGATGGAATCGTTTCGGTGGAACTTCCACTTGATATTGTGTATGAGGATGAGGATCTGCTTGTGATCAATAAGCCTGCCGGAATGCCGATTCATCCGTCGCTTCATAATTATGACAATTCCCTTGGCAATGCACTTGCGTGGTATTTTAAAAAGCAGGGGAAGCCATTTGTTTTTCGCTGTATTAACCGGCTTGACCGGGATACGTCGGGGCTTACCATTGTGGCGAAGCACATGGTAAGCGGCGCAATCTTAAGTCATATGGTTGCGGCAAAGTCGAAGGAAGGATTGGAAGCAGAGGGAATTCACAGAGAGTATCTTGCAATCGTGGAGGGGCATGTGTCGCCGGAGAAAGGAGTGATTGAGGCTCCGATTGCAAGGAAAGAAAGTTCCTGTCTGGAACGTATTGTAGATTTTGAAAATGGAGAACGTGCCATCACGCATTATCAGGTCTTACAGACAAATGACCAATATAGTCTTGTGGCATTGCAGCTGGAGACGGGACGCACGCATCAGATCCGTGTGCATATGGGTTATCTTGGGTATCCGCTTGTGGGGGATTTTCTCTATAATCCGAATTATGCACTCAATCAGATTGATCGTCTTGCGGAAAATGTGACGGAAGAAATAAAGAAAGAAAAGGCGGCAGATTATCCAATCCACCGCCAGGCACTTCATGCGCATAAGATTTCGTTTCCTCATCCGATGACCGGTGAGCATATGGAATTTTGCGTTCCGATGCCTATCGATATGTTGAACTTAATGTGACCATGAACGAATTTAGTAGCGAAGCTACGAGAAAGCCCGATTTATCGGGCGGTTTTGCGAATGAAGGGGGATGAATATTTCATTTTACATATGCTTCCCGCAAATATCATTCAGGCAGCATTTGTCACAATATGGCTTTGTTCGTGCGGTACATACAGCACGTCCGTGATCAACAAGCCGGTGGCAGAAGTCGTTGCCTTCCTCCGGCGGAATGATCTTCCATAAAGCCATCTCTACTTTCTTTGGATCCTTCTCATTTACCAGTCCGATGCGGTTGCAGAGGCGTATACAATGGGTATCCGTGACGATTGCCGGTTTGCCGAAGACATCGCCCATGATCAGATTGGCGCTTTTGCGACCGACACCCGGAAGTGCGAGAAGCGCATCAAAATCATCCGGAACTTTTGAATCGTATACATCGCGCAGCATACGCATGCAGCCACTGATATCTTTGGCCTTGCTTTTGCCGAGTCCGCAGGGACGAACGATTTCTTCAATTTCTTCCACTGGGGCGTCAGCAAGCGCATTTACATCCGGAAATTTCTTATATAATTCCTGAACAACAACATTGACTCTGGCATCGGTACACTGGGCGGCGAGTCTGACACTGACAAGCAGCTTCCACGCCTCGTTGTATTCGAGGCTGCAGCCGGAGTCGGGATATTCTTTTTTCAAACGCTCAATGACTTCGAGCGCTAAGTCTTTTTTCTTCATATGTTCACCTGTTCTTTCATTCTATGTCACCATGCGCAAGCTATGGCGATACATCATAGATGTACCGCATATGATGACCTACGCCAGCATCAGCTGGCTTCATTATATCATGTCATCATATACATTTTTAAGGCATTTCTTTTGCATTATGGAGTATCGGCATCCGAAAGATTTTAACAACCAATGGAATCACCATAATAAACCATACCAATGGTTCTGCCACGATCACTCCCGTATAACCGAGCATCGGAACTAAAGTGAATGCGATCACGATTTTTCCGAGCATTTCAAGCGAACTGGATACAAGCGGTGTGATCTGCTCGCCGAGTCCCTGCATAGCATTTCTTACCACACAGATCACGGCTGTCACATAATAAAATAATGTGTCAAATTTCAGATAATTGGTAGCATTCGTAATTACCACTTCATTGCGGCTTCCGGTTACCATATACACAAGCCACGGTCCAATGGTATAGCTTGCGACAATTGCAAGTGTGCACCAGATACTGGTATAAAAAATCGAAAGCAGGATGCCTTTCTTTACTCGATCGGCTTTTCCGGCACCAATATTCTGTCCGCAATAAGTAGCCATCGTCTGACCAAATACGGTAAACATGATCATAAAAATCTCTGAAATTTTACGAGCCGCAGTATGCGCAACGATGATATCCTTTCCCAGTTTGTTGATTGCAGTCTGTAATGTCAACGAACCGATATTGACGAGAGAACTCATAAATCCCATGGACAGACCTGCGCTTAACATATTTTTCAACATATGGGAATTATCATTTGTGAAATCGGTTCTGCTTAGACGTAACAATTCAAAACGTTTCACCATGTAGATCCAGCAAATAACAAAAGCCAGTATCTGTGCTAGTACTGTGGCAATTGCTGCACCTCTTACCCCAACCTTTATGCCAACCACAAAGAATAAATCGCCAACAATATTCAGACATACCGAAATAAGCAGAATGATCAGTGGTGTAATGGTATCACCAAGGGCTCGAAGCGCTGCCGCACACGCATCATACAAAAACGTGGCAAGCAGTCCGGCAATTATAATAAATATGTAGGACGTTGCGATCGGACGTAAAGTCTCTGACACATTTAAAAAGCGCAGGATCGGTTGTAAAAATAAAAGGCATAATACTGTGATCGCCAGAGCAATCACACATCCTAATTTTAAAGACATCGCAAAGGATTTCTTCACGCCCTGTTCGTCTTTTGCTCCGAATTTCTGTGCGGTAATGATGGCAAATCCATTCGACAGTCCCATCAGGAAACCAATCATCAGATTGCTCAGTGTCGTTGTAGCGCCCACTGCTGCCAGTGTATCTTCTCCGAGAAAAGAACCGACAATTCTTGTATCCACAAGGCTGTAGGTAAGTTGTAATAAATTTGCCAGGAAAATCGGCAATGCGAATGCCAGTATCAGTGTAGATGGCTTTCCCTTCGTTAAATCTTTCATCTTTTTATCTATTATCCTTTGACTATATGCATGGAATTTTTGTTTTTCATTTCAAGCGGAATTATTATATTCGCTTTTCTTTTCTTTTTCAATGTTTTTTGAAAAAGTAAGGAAATAAGGATGATTAGGGGGAATAATTGAAGAAAGATTACATACTATGGTATAATGTTCGCAAAAGCGTTATTATATGGATTGGAGAAGAATTATGGACAGCAAACACATTGCAATACCAGTCATCCTGAAGATCGGACCGGGGGTACTTGATAATCTGGGATCATATCTGATGGATGCACAGTTGCAGAAGGTTGTCATACTTTTTGGCAACGGATTGATCGATATGTTCGGCATGGATGTCATGGAGTCGTTGAAAGAATCCGGGGTGGAAGTGCTTGAGTATCAGGAACTGGATACGGTGCGCCTGGAGGATCTGACGAGTCTTGCGTTTTCGATGCCTGCAAAGACACAGGCAATCATCGGCATCGGCGGCGGCAAAGTCATTGATGCGGCAAAGTATTGCGGCTTTCTGCGCAATCTTGCTTTCATCAGTATTCCGACGTCTGCATCGAGCGATGGATTTTCCAGTGCGAGTGCATCGCTTCTGGTGGAGGGACACAGAAAGTCGGTCCCGGCGCGGCTGGCGTATGGTATCGTGGTCGACACGAAGATCATCAAGAGTGCACCGAAGAAATTCTTATATTCCGGTATCGGTGATATGGTGTCGAAGATTACGGCACTCTATGACTGGATTTTCGAGGAGCAGCACGGATATGGCAAAGTCAATGATTTTGCAGTCATGATCGCGAAAAAGGCGGTCAACAGCTTCGTGCGCACACCGTTTGAGAGCATTGAGGAGGATCTGTTTTTGAAGGAACTGCTGGATTCCCTTGCGATGAGTGGTATCGCAAACGAGATTGCAGGCAGCAGTGCACCGACAAGCGGCAGCGAGCATCTGATCTCGCATGCTTTGGACAAGATGCTGGAGCAGCCGCAGCTTCACGGAATTCAGGTCGGCGTGGCAACCTATCTGATGAGCGTTGTGCAGGATCACAGATATCGCCGCGTAGATACGATTTTTACGCAGACCGGATTCTGGGATTATGTGAAGACGTTGGAGATGAAGCGTGAAGATTTTGAGAAGGCGATCGATATCGCACCGTCGATCAAGCCGTTCCGTTATACGTATCTGCATGAGCAGCAGTACCGGGATAAGGCTAAGCAGGTACTGCGCGAAGATGCAAGACTGAAGGAGATTCTAGTGTAGGCATTTTGGATTTTTACTTTCTATAAAAGAGTAAGCAGACACATAGAAAATAAAGAATCATGACTTATATGGACCATCAAATGTTTGAAGGAATGTCAAATATTTGGTGGTCTTTTTCAGTATAGTAAGAAATCACACATTTGCTGATTGAATCAGAGAATAAACGATGGTTATTTACGCATACTACAGATGAAAATTTGAAAGAAAGAGGTGCTTTTATGGTTTTAAAAGAAAAAGAACAGACAACGATTGAAGATCTCCGTACACAGGAGCAGAGCTGCGTTGAGAAGTATCACAGATACGGACAGCAGGCAAAGGACCCGGTGCTCAAGGATCTCTTTGACCGACTTGAGAAAGAGGAGCAGCATCACTACGATTCGCTCGGTCAGGTATTAAAAGGCCAGGTTCCACAGTGCAATGTCAACGATAGTGACGGTGCTTCGTACCAGCCAAAGGCAACGTATGACACCATGACAAACTCTGAGGATAAGAAAAATGACTGCTTCCTTGCGACAGATTGCATCGGTACCGAGAAGATGGTATCCGGTGAGTACAATTCGAATGTATTTGTTTTTGAGGATTCCAATCTGCGTAAATTGCTGGCGGATATTCAGGTGGAGGAGCAGAATCATGCGGAGATGCTCTACAAATATAAGACCGTCAACGGGATGGCTTAATGCACATTACCCATTAAGATTTTGAAGCAACGGACAGGGGACGATTTCTTTGACTAAGAGATTTCTTAGATTCTACGATATCGGACCATACGATCATTTTGTTCAGAAAAATTTGCAAAATAACATCGGGCGCTATTTCAGATAGACAGCTACGCTTTTCTACAATCACGCTATTAGCGAACATAATGGAATCCCGATGCAGTTGCAAATTTGTTCTTCAAAAATGAGTATGGTTCTGATATCTGCAGATTGAAAGAATTTAGTCAAAGAAATCGTCCCCATGTCCTGTTGATTGAATATTTTATAATGAATTGAATCATATCATATCCTATGCAGTTGGTCATAATCAGCGTAATTTGATTACAATTGGGGCATAAGGTTATTGATTTGCATTTTACACAAGTCATACTCGAATGCGATGGTGCATCTTACATAGTTTCCTTTTTTCACATTGGACTTGCAACGCCGATGTCCTCTGTGCTGCAATTGATCCTCTGCGTGGGATTCATGCTGGTGTTGAGACGGCGCTGGGCGAAGGAACAGTAAGGCGATTGAACGAAATGTGTTGTTGATAAATGAGAAAAATTTAATAGAAAATTGTATGATTGTGATTGACAAATCATAGATTCGCGCTATAATAAAAACAAACATATGAATAATTGTTCATATGAAACGAGAATACATGAATGGGTATCCCCATAGAAAGGAATCAGTTATGAAGAAATCATACAAGATCGAGGTTGATTGCGCAAACTGTGCAAATAAGATGGAGGAAGCTGCGAAGAATACAGCCGGAGTTAAGGATGCAACCGTTAACTTTATGGCTTTGAAGATGAATGTGGAATTTGAAGAAGGTGCAGATGCCAAAGCGGTTATGCAGGACGTCTTAAAGAATTGCAAGAAGGTCGAAGACGACTGCGAAATCTACTTATAAAATGTGAGGCATCTGCATAGGGCAGGTGCCTTTTGTGTTAATTTTGGGAAAAGGAGATTCTTATGAATAAGAAGCAGAAGAAAGTATTGGTGCGGATCATTGTGTCCATCGTCCTTCTGATCGCTTTGACCATTCTTACGAGACTGGTGGAACTGAATCGCTGGATCGAGCTTGTGTTATACATGATTCCGTATCTTGTAATCGGATATGACATCTTAAAGAAAGCGGTCAAAGGCATTATGAACCATCAGGTGTTTGACGAAAATTTTCTGATGGCAGTAGCGACCGTTGGTGCGGTAGCGCTCGGCGACTATAAGGAAGGTGTAGCCGTAATGCTTTTCTACCAGATCGGTGAATTGTTCCAGAGTTATGCTGTCGGCAAAAGCCGCAGAAACATCAGTGACCTGATGGATATCCGTCCGGATTATGCGAACATTGAGCGTGACGGACAGCTGGAGAAAGTCGATCCGGATGAAGTGGAGATTGGAAGCATTATTGTTGTACAGCCGGGAGAAAAGGTGCCGATCGACGGTATCATTGTAGAGGGAAAGACGACACTCAACACGAGCGCCTTGACCGGAGAGAGTGTGCCGCGTTCTGCGACAACCGGAGAGGAAGTCATCAGTGGATGCATCAATCTCTCGGGACTCATTAAGATTCAGACGACGAAGGAATTTGGTGAGTCTACCGTATCGAAGATTCTTGATCTTGTGGAGAATGCAAGCTCCAAGAAATCAAGATCCGAGAACTTTATTTCAAAATTTGCACATTATTATACACCGGCAGTCTGCTACAGCGCCCTGGCATTAGCAATTCTTCCGCCGATCATCAGTCTGCTGATTGGCAATCCGGCTATGTGGGGCACATGGATTTACCGTGCATTGACATTCCTTGTAATCAGCTGCCCGTGTGCACTCGTAATCAGTATTCCGCTCAGCTTTTTTGCCGGAATCGGAGGTGCAAGCTCACAGGGCGTTTTGATCAAGGGGTCCAATTATATGGAGACACTTGCGCAGACGAAGACGGTTGTATTTGATAAGACCGGAACCATCACACAGGGCGCATTTGAGGTCTGTGGTATCCATCAGCATAATTGTACCGAGGAGAACCGCGAGCACGGAGGATGCAAGCCGGAGTACACACCGGAGGAAGAACATATCCTTGAGTATGCGGCTTTAGCTGAGTGTCACAGCACGCATCCGATCAGCGTCAGTCTGCAGAAAGCATATGGTAAGAAATTGGATCAGACACGTGTGACGGATGTACAGGAGATTAGCGGACACGGTGTGATCGCAACGGTTGACGGACATCAGGTTGCAGCTGGAAATGATAAGCTGATGAAGCAGCTTTCCATCGAATACCGTGACTGCAACTGCGTCGGAACGATCGTGCATCTTGCAATCGACGGCACATATGCCGGACATATCCTGATCGCGGATGTGATCAAGCCACATGCTGCGGAAGCAATGAAGAAACTGAAAGCATCCGGTGTGCGCAATCTTGTTATGCTGACCGGAGATGATGATAAAGTTGCGAAGCAGGTTGCTTCTCAGGTCGGAATCACGGAAGTCCACAGTAAGCTTCTTCCTGCCGACAAGGTGGCACAGGTGGAACGTCTTCTTGCACAGAAAGGGGAGAAGGAAGCGCTCGCTTTCGTCGGAGACGGAATCAACGATGCTCCGGTACTTTCCCGCGCAGATATCGGTATCGCGATGGGTGCGCTCGGATCGGATGCTGCGATCGAAGCCGCAGATATCGTATTGATGGACGACGATCCACTTAAGATTTCCAAGGCAATCCGTATTGCAAAGAAATGTATGCGCATCGTTTATGAGAATATCTATTTTGCGATCGGCATCAAGGTGATCTGCCTGATCCTTGGCGCAATCGGTATCGCCAACATGTGGGTAGCCATCTTCGCCGATGTCGGAGTTATGGTACTCGCCGTGTTGAATGCAATCCGCGTGCTTTTCACGAAGAAATTGTAGTCGGGCGGGGCAAAAAGACATAGAAAGAGATGAAAAAGCCCCGTTTGAAAAAACAAGCGGGCGTATAAGCATAAAAAGAGTCAGATAGGCCCCAGGAGGAAAATATGGCAAGAGAAAACGAAAATGCAGAATGCTGCATGGAAGAATGTGTGCATGAAGATCTGTTAAAAATTGTAAATGAGACGATGCCGGAGGAGACAGAACTTTACGATCTGGCGGAATTATTTAAGGTGTTTGGGGATTCTACGAGAATCCGTATCCTTTTTGTCTTATTCGAGGCGGAAGTATGTGTGTGCGATCTTGCACAGGCGCTGAATATGACACAGTCTGCAATCTCACACCAGCTGCGTATCTTAAAACAGAACAAGTTGGTCAAAAGCCGCAGAGAAGGAAAGTCTATCTTCTATTCACTGGCAGACGGACATGTGCGTACAATTATCGCACAGGGACGCGAGCATATCGAGGAAGATCACTAAATTTTGAAAGAAAGCTTAAGAAACTGACGCATTCTTAAGCTTTTTTTAAGTTTCTTTAAAATTCCCCCATTTTCCAAATTTATCAGCTATAATCAACTTACAGCAAACGAAAACTGGAATACATGGAAGATGTATTTGATTCATACAATCCAGTAAGGTGAGAAGAAAGGAAGAAGATTATGGGAACGAACGAGACGAATGAGAATGTAACGAATGCTGCAATGAATGCAGTAGATGAAACGGTAGCGAATGCACCGGCTCCGAAGAAGAATCATGGAGGCGCCTGGAAGGCAGTTCTTGCGGTCGTGTTGACTGCAGGTGTGGTAGGAAGTACAACGCTTTCCGCTTTTAACCTTGCAACATTGAAATCTTATGTTGCCTCCCAGCAGGAAGACCAGAACGAGGAGACAACCGAAGATTATGTGAAGATTGCGGAGCAGTATGAGATCAAGCCGACAACTAATATCTCGGATGCGTATAAGTCCGGCGATACATCGAAGCTGACGGATAAAGAAAAAGAAACGCTTGATATGGCAAAGGATGCCTTAAAAGAGATGAAGATAAAAGATGACATGTCCGACTTTGAGAAGGAGAAAGCGGTATATGACTGGATGACATCTTCACTGCAGCATGATCAGGGAGCATTGACCGTTATCCCTACCACACAGGAAGATTGCGATAATCCTTACGGTGTTCTCAAATATCACAATGCGGTATGTGTCGGATATGCGACAACCTTCCGTATGTTCATGCAGATGCTGGATATCGAGTGTATGGTGGAACACAATAATGAGAAGTATCATTCATGGGATGTTGTCAAGATTGATGGTGACTGGTACATAACCGATATATACTCCGATGCGGGTAACGGAAATTATGCGCACTTTAATATGACAAACAACATGTTTAGTCAGGAACAAAACTGGGATCAGGAATTCTTCCCGGTTGCAAATTCTTTAAAGTATAACATGGCTTACCAGAATAAGCAGTCGGTTGATACAGTATATGATATTCCGGCGGCTTTGCGTAAGGCAATGGACAAGAAGCTTGGTTCGGTTATGATCGGTTTCAAGGAGAAGATTGACGATGAGAAGGCACAGATCGCCAATGCGGCAGCAAGTACAGTAAGCGACATGCTGATGAACAATAATTATAAGGATGCACCTTATGCAATCAACAATTATTCGTGGGTAACCGATCCAACGACAAATGAGTATCTGTTCAGTGTTACCTTCAGCAGTTACAATGTGCCAGAAAATACACAGAATCTGACCGATGAGCAGCTGCAGAAGATCAATGATGCAGTAACGAAGGCTCTGGAAGGCCTGAAAACCGGAACTTATGATTCGCAGGGAAATGTGACCTATGACAATGGTATGGACAATACGATGAATGATGGCAGTGAAGGAAAGAATGCGATGGGAGCAGAGGATGTGATCGGAGAATCTGATACTGAAACTACGATGACAATGTCTGATGATGGAGCTACCGCGACCTTTACAACAGGAGAATAATGCATGAAGAAAATAATCAGCGTAATGCTTGCCTTGGTCGTACTCTTGCAGTGCGGCTGCGGCGGCACAAAAACAAGCGATACCGTCAGCATGTATGATCTGCGTCAGACGATGGAGGCAGCAGATAAGAGTCTTCCGGAGATGCTCAATGCGAGCAGTGCGGATGAGAATGCGGCGGATCAGTTTGCCTATATCTCGGATCTGGATTATGGCAAGGTGGACAGTTTCTTCTTAAGCTATGCGAAGGAAGGAACGGCAGATGAGATTGCTGTGGTAGCGGTCAAAGATGAGAATGATATCGATGAGGCGAAGCAGAGCCTTGAGACACACAGACAGAACCGCCGGAAACTTTTGGATCAGTATGAGCCGGAGGAAGTGAAGCGTATTGACGACGGACTTGTCTTTGCGAAGGATCAGTATGCGGTACTGATCATCTGTGATGATGCAAGCGCTGTCAAGGCGGCTTTCGAGAAAGCGATCGAGCAGTAACGATATTTAAGAATAAGGACAAATGGAAGAAAAACCGGATGGTATGGCGATGTTCATTCGTAAATGGGATGACATTGACAATATCGTCCGGTTTTTTATCATAATTTATGTGTTGCGTTATTGCGGGAACGTAAGTTGAGGGAGTGGGCATTTTTTAATAGAAAATGCAAAAACCGTGGATTGTATGCGGTTTTGAACAGATTGTCAGTTGGTATTTGTCGATTTTTATGGTACAATAAATTTTAAATATGAAGATCGCAAAGAATTTAAATGGAAGAAAAGTATATATTGTTTTATTGATCGTTATGATGACGCTTGCAATCAGCTCCTTTTTTCTGGCTAATGCGACGGTATATAATCCGGGAAATGAAAAGGGATTGCACAGGATTGACCCAGCGTCGGTAGAGACGGGGGCAGATGGTGGCACGCTGTACACGTTTGAATTCAGTAAGCTGACGCCGACAACTCGCAATCTGCTTTTTTACACGAATCATCAGGAAGTTCATGTGTATATGGATGATATCATGATCTATGCGAATACGAAGGCGGATTCCATCTTTGGTCATACGACGGGTGCAGTATGGAATCAGATTGCGATGCCGGAGCGAAGCGGAACGGTTAAGGTTGTCATAACACCGGTGTATCCGTCCGTGATACAGAAGACATGTGAGTTCTATCAGGGCAATGGTGTGGCGATGGGATATGCGATTCTGAAGGATTCTTTCCCTTCGATGCTTATGTGTATTGGCATTATCATCATTGGTGTCTGTATGCTATGTTTCTGGGGATTCTTTGGAATGCGCAGACGGTGGATGACAGATGTGCTGTATTTAGGCATTCTTGTCTGCTTTATGGGCGTATGGTCGCTCGGGGAGACGCAGGGATTCATCTATGCGGTGCAGAATCGTGTGGCAGCTTCCTATATGGCGCATACCTGCCTGATGGCGATTGGAAGTATGTTTGTCATGTTTGTACATCGGTTTATGCATCTGCAGGATCAGTTTTGGTACCGGGGGCTTCTGGTATACGGATTTGTGGAAATTGTAATCTGTGAATTGCTGCAGTTTTTGAATATCCGCGATATGAAGCAGACGGTTATCCTGACACACATTATGATTGTGGCGAGCGTAATCTATATGTTTTACGGTATCTGCATCAATTTATATCAGCATTGTTACGTGAGAAGAAGTATTGTCAATCTGATTGGATTTGCTGGCATTCTTATCACGATGTCTATCGATATGTATTCCTATTATGACAACAGGGTCAATGCGAACCAGACCGGAAAATTCGGTATTCTGATCTACATCCTGCTGGTTGGAATCGAGACGTTGCGGGAGACCAGACAGCATATTGATGAGGAAAAGCAGCTTGAGATGTATCGGGAGATGGCAATGAAGGATATTCTGACAGGATGCTATAACCGTAATGCGTATGATGAGAATCTTGGGCATGATACAGAGACCGGAAAGTCGCAGGTTGTGACCTTCGATCTCAATGATCTCAAATATTGTAATGATACTTATGGACATCAGTGTGGAGATAAATATTTGTGTGATTCGGCAACCATTATCCGCAGCGTGTACGGACGATATGGAAAGGTATACCGAATCGGCGGAGACGAATTCTGTGTGGTTACGCAGGGATTGTCCCAAAAGAGACTGCAGGAGTTGAAGATAAAGCTTATGCAGGCAGAACGCGAATATAACCAGCGGAAGCCGGATGTAGCAATCGAGATCGCATGCGGATATGCAAGTTATGATGAGAACTACGATAAGACGATCGAAGATATCAGACTTCGTGCGGATGCCATAATGTACGAGAATAAGAAGGAATTAAAAGGAAAAAGTGACAGAATTAGAAGAGTATTATAATAAATTCAACGAGGAAAAAAGGCTGAACAGCAGGCATGGAAATGTCGAGTTTGTGACCAGCATGCATTATATTCATGAAGCGCTCGGAGAACTGGAGAAAACAAGGGAGCGTGCAGACATTAAGATCCTTGACATCGGTGCTGGAACCGGAAGATATTCGGTACCGCTCGCGAATGAAGGATATGATGTGTCGGCGGTAGAACTGGTCAAGCACAACCTCGGACGTTTGAAACAAAAGGGCAGCAGTGTGAAAGCATATCAGGGGAATGCACTCAAACTGAAGCGGTTTGAGGATGAGAGTTTCGACGTGACGCTGCTTTTTGGCCCGATGTATCACCTGCACAGTGAAGAGGACAAGCTGCAGGCGTTAAGCGAGGCAAAGCGTGTTACGAAAAAAGGCGGAACCATTTTTGTTGCATATATTATGAATGAGTTCAGTGTGATCACATACGCATTCAAAGAACGACACATATTGGAAGGATTGCAGACAGGAATGCTCGATGAGACATACCATTGCACGGATGCTGCAAATCCGCTGTATTCGATGGTAAGATTAGAGGATATTACAAGACTGGATGAGAGGGCGGGATTGACGCGCGTTAAAATTATCGCGGCGGATGGTGCGGCAAACTATATCAGACCGTACTTAAACGCTTTGACAGAGGAAGAATACGAGGCATTTATCCACTATCATATGGCAACATGTGAGAGAATGGATCTTATGGGAGCGAGCAGTCATACGGTGGATATCCTTAAGAAATCTGAAAGCCAGGCGTAGTGGCCAGATACAGAGCCATTGCTACGTATCGAAGCAGATGCTTCGAATAAGGAGAGTATATGAACAAAAGAAGACAACTTGTATGGACGCTGGCGGCGGCATTACTGCTTGGTGGCTGTACAACGACCGTGAATGTGCCCGAGCAGGAGACTGAAAAAGAGGCTGTCGCAGAGAATACACAGACAGTGCAGCCGGAGACAACCGCGCAGGAGGAAATCCAGCCGACCGAGACGCAGGAAGCCGAGCCACTCATTCAGACCGTGACGTTGACCGCAACGGGGGATTGTACGCTTGGTGCGACACAGACACATGGATATGCGGGCTCGTTTCACGAGTACTATGACAAATACGGACAGGATTATTTCTTTGATGATGTCCGTGATATTTTTGAAAAGGATGATTTTACACTGGTGAATCTGGAGTGTGTTCTGACGGAATCGACGGACCGTGTTGAGAAGACATGGAATCTCAAGGGGAAGCCGGAGTATGTCGGCATCATGACAGGAAGCTCTGTGGAGGGTTGCAGTCTCGGTAATAATCATACTTTGGATTATGGTCCGCAGAGTCTGACCGATACGGAGAATGTGCTGGATCAGGCCGGCATTGTGTATGGATATAATGAACATGTGGCAACTTATACGACAGAATCCGGAATTGTGATCGGCATTGTCTCTGCGAATCTTCTGGCGCAGACGCAGGAACGCGCGAATTATATCCGGGATGGCATCAAGAAGCTGCGTGAAGAGGGCGCAGATCTTGTGATCGCATGCTGTCACTGGGGAATCGAGGGGGATCATTACCCGAATGATTACCAGAAGACGACCGCACATCAGATCATTGACTGGGGTGCGGATGCAGTCATTGGCAACCACCCGCATGTGCTGCAGGGTGTGGAATTGTATGAAGGCAAGATGATCTGTTACAGTCTTGGAAACTTCTGCTTCGGCGGCAACCGGAATCCACAGGTAAAGGATACGGCAATCTTCCAGCAGACCTTCACGTTTGTGGATGGGGAGTTACAGAACAATATCTCTGCGAAGATGATACCATGCACGATCAGTTCTACCAATTCGGTCAATGATTTTCAGCCGACGGTTGCAAGCGGAGAGCGCAAGGCAACCATTATCGAGGAACTGAACGAGTACAGCAAACCTTATAGTGAACTCCAGCTGGACGCGGAGGGGATGCTTTATCTGGGAGATAAGAACTAAATGCTGCACCGGCGAAAAATAAAACGGAATAAGAGGAATAAGGAAATGAGTATGAATTTCATAAATCAATGGTCGAATAATGCACCGGCACAGAATGTGAAGGGCGAGGATTCGTTAAAGCCGCTGGAGAATATTGGTGGCTTTGATGTGCGGCCTGGCTTTTTTCGAATGAACGGAGCGTATGTGGTTCCGGGAGGTGTCAGTTTTACGATCAGCTCCCACGGAGCGACCAGCTGTACGTTGCTTTTGTTCCATCCGAAGGCGAACGAACCGTATGCAAGAATTCCGATTCCGGAGAACTACCGCATCGGCAATACGTATTCGATTCTGGTATATGGACTGAAAATTGAAGAATTTGAGTATGCCTATGAGATCGACGGATCGTATGAACCGGAAAAAGGCAAGCTTTTTGACAAAAATAATATTCTTCTCGATCCGTACGCAAAGGCTGTCACAGGACAACGTCAGTGGGGAGAGCGGCCGGAGGGCGGCAAAGATTTCGTGTACAAGGCGCGTGTCGTAAGAAGCGCGTTTGACTGGGGCTGTCATGGTCAGCTCAATCATCCGTTTGAGGATCTTGTTATCTATGAGGCACATGTGCGTGGCTTTACGAAGGATGCGTCATCGAACGTGGATGGTGCCGGAACCTTCGAGGGACTCAGACAGAAGATTCCGTATTTGAAAGATCTCGGAATCAATGCGGTGGAACTGATGCCAATCTTCGAGTTTGATGAGATGGAGGGCCACCGGGTCGTGGACGGTGAGGAACTTTATAATTACTGGGGCTACAATACGGTATCCTTCTTCTCACCGAATACCAGTTATGCTTTTCGTGAGGAGCATAACCATGAGGGCGATGAGCTGAAACATCTGATCCGCGAACTGAAGGAGAACGGAATTGAGGTTATTCTTGACGTTGTATTTAACCATACGGCGGAGGGAAACGAGATGGGACCGAGCTTCTGTTTCAAGGGAATTGACAACAATATTTATTATATGCTGACACCGGATGCACATTATTATAATTTCAGTGGATGTGGTAATGTTATGAACTGTAACCACCCGGTTGTGCGCAACTTTATCGTGGACTGTCTGCGCCATTGGGCGGTTGAGTATCGTGTGGATGGTTTCCGTTTTGATCTGGCTTCGATTCTCGGACGTGACCAGAACGGTGCACCGATGAACAATCCGCCAATACTTGAGGCATTGGCCTTCGATTCGGTTCTTGGCAATATGAAGCTGATCGCCGAGGCATGGGATGCGGGCGGACTGTATCAGGTTGGAAGCTTTCCTTCGTGGAACCGTTGGGCTGAGTGGAACGGCCGTTACAGGGATGACATGCGCTGCTTCTTAAAAGGCGATCCGGGTATGGCGGAGCGTGCAATCACAAGAATCACCGGTTCTTCCGATATGTATGATCCTGCAAGCCGCGGATACAGTGCTTCCGTTAACTTCCTGACCTGTCATGACGGATTCACGCTTTATGATCTGTATTCTTATAATCAGAAACACAATGAGAAAAACGGATGGAACAACACCGATGGAGATAACAATGGACACAGCTGGAACTGCGGCGTGGAAGGCGCTTCCGCGGATCCGGAGGTGGAAGGTTTAAGAAGGCGATTGGTCAAGAACGCTTTCGCAGCGCTTCTGTGCAGCAGGGGACCGGCGATGTTCTTTGCCGGGGATGAGTTTTGTAATACACAGTTTGGCAATAACAATGCGTACTGTCAGGATAACATCATCTCCTGGCTGGATTGGAACCGCCTGAATGAATACAAGGAGATCCATGATTTTGTACGTTTTATGATTCATTTCCGTAAGGATCACCCGGTTCTTCGCAAGGATACGAAGCCGGCGTTGTGCGGACTTCCGATGATCAGTATTCATAACGGAGAGCCGTATCGCAATCACACAGATTTCAATACACACCTGATCGGTATTATGTATGCCGGCAGAAATGCACAGGATACCGAGGATGATATTGTATTTTACGCAATGAATTCTTATTGGGAGCCGCTTTCACTGAAGCTTCCGGAACTTCCGCAGGGATTACACTGGAAGATCGTTGTCAATACAAATTGTGAGTATCGGGATGATCTCGAACCGCAGGAACAGACGCATTATAGCTGGAATCAGGTGCAGATGCCGAGCCGCTCGACCGTGATTCTGGTCGCTGAGAAGGACGAAGCGTAGGATGATATATTGATAGAGCAGACAAAAGGAATCTCCCACCGGAGATTCCTTTTTGTTAGAGTGTTGGCTTTAAAATAAAAATATATCTAGACAAATCCGCACGTATGTGATAATATAATTGGGCAGTTGAAATTCGGCGCGTGGCTCAGCTTGGTAGAGCGCTGCGTTCGGGACGCAGAGGTCGCAGGTTCAAATCCTGTCGCGCCGACGATTTCAAGGATTCCGGTACATAGGTGAGAGAATCCTTGGCAGGGGCGGTCTCAGAGGCTTTTCATTAAGTTTCTGAGATCCTTTTTTATACCCATATTTTAGTTCTTCATAGAAGGAGAATCATTATGAAACAGACTGCACTTATCACTGGTGCCTCACGCGGCATCGGTGCCGCACTTGCGGAAACCTTTGCGCGTGCAGGATATCAGCTTACACTATGCTGTCAGCATTCGGAAGAAAAACTTATGACACTTTCTAAGAGACTGCAGGAACAATATCATACGACGGTGTTGGTGCGTATCGGGGATGTCGGGGACTATGCGTTCGTCAAGACGATGGTTGATGCGACACTTGAGGCGTTTGGTGCGATTGATGTGCTGATCAACAATGCTGGAATTTCATACATTGGATTGCTTACGGATATGTCGATTGAGGACTGGAACCGGATCGTTGCGACGAATCTGACCTCCGTATTTTCTACCTGCCGATGCGTGGTTCCGTCGATGGTGCATAACAAGCGCGGCAGAATCATCAATATCTCGTCGGTCTGGGGAAATGTGGGCGCTTCCTGTGAGGTTGCGTATTCTGCCTGCAAGGGCGGAATCAATTCCTTCACACGGGCTTTGGGCAAGGAACTGGCACCGAGTCAGATTACGGTGAATGCGATCGCCTGTGGTGTGATTGACACGGATATGAACCGTTGCTTTTCGGAAGAAGAGCGGGCGGATCTGATCGCAGAGATTCCAGCGGAACGGATGGGACGGCCGGAAGAAGTGGCAGAGCTTGCATTTTCGATTGCAAGCGGTCATGCGTATTTGAACGGACAGATCATCACGCTGGACGGTGGATGGATTTGATTTTTATAGATGCAACAATTCAGAATCATAAGCAGGACGTAGATTCATTATCTGTATTTTGAATTGAATGTAGAATGAGATTATCAAATTGAAAAACATGGATTTCTTTTTTTGACAACTATATTTATAATCAATCTATGGAAAAGAAATCACACACACAATATAAACATGAGCCGTTCGGCTACAAATTAAATACGATCATGATTGCAAGGAACATATCCAATCAGCAGCTTGCAACCATGATGACCGTTGCACCGACAACCATCAGCGGATACAGAACCGGAAGGCGTGCGCCCGATGTACATGAACTTGTCCGGCTTGCGGAAGCATTGCAGGTGTCGGTGGATGAACTGATCGGATGAAACAGAAAATTTATTGTTTCCGGAATTGGGACGGTGTCATTCCGGTAAATTTGCGGAACATCACGATAAAGTGACTGGCATCGGGATAACCTACATCAAGTCCAATCTCCTGAATCTTGCGATTCCGGTGGGTGAGCAGCAATTCCTTGGCGCGTGTGATCCGGTAACTGGTCAGATATTCGTACACGGAGCAGCCGAGGTAGCGTACAAACAGACGCGACAGATATTGCGGCGACACATAAACTTCCCGGCATAACTTCTCGGTCGTCAGATCATCCATATAATGTTCCTCAATCAGTTTTAGAACCGGATGCACATATTTTTCCCACGGAAGATCACTCGTATTTGAATTCACAAATCCCCCTGAAAAATGAAGAAGAAGTGAATAACAGTCGCAGGATAACTGATGCAGATTATTAGGTTCTGTTTCAAAATGCGTCACACTCCGGTCGATGGCAGCTTTGATTTCCGCAGCCTGTTCTTTCTCGGTGAAAAGAATGCGTTCCGTCCCGAAGATATGGGATAACTGTGGCTCCAAAGAACCACCGAAGGTTGCGAAACATGTGATCCAGTCGCTTTCCGTTGCAGAATGGTAAGCATGCGGAATATGGGGCGTGATCAGGACTCCGTGTCCTTCCGGCAGTAGATATTCTTTGTTGTCGAGCACAAGAATTCCGCAGCCATCCTCGGTCTGCAGATAATGATACTGCGGATAACCTTGGGTTCTTCGTACAGCTTCCTGTGTCCAGTTGTTCCCGATGGAATCAAACTGGAACGGATTATGATTCAGTGTGTTGCTGAAATAGATCGGCATAGGACTACCTCCTTCAAGTCGGTGCGCGAACAGACCTTGTCATTGCGGGACGCAATATTTACCAAGGTATCTTAGCATAGAAGAAAGGAAAAATAAATAGTTTCGGAATGTTATATTATCAGGTTTATCCTGCTATATAAAAAGCATGAAAAATAGTATATGATTGGAGCAAATAGAAGCAACCGTAATAATAAGTGAATATTCAGAATCCATTATTATCATAAAGCAGACAGGAGGAAAACATGAGTTCAAATTTTAAGAGAATCCTCTACGGAGGAGATTACAATCCAAATCAGTGGCCGAAGGAGGTATGGAAGGAGGATATGCGCATTTTTAAAGATGCCCATATCAATACCGCAACGATCAACGTCTTTTCATGGGCGAAGATTCAGCCATCGGAGCATGAGTATTATTTTGACGAGCTGGATGAGATCGTCGATATGCTTTCCAAAGAAAATTATGATATCGTTTTTGCAACCTCGACAGCAGCGCTGCCGGGATGGATGGTACGCAAATATCCGGAGGTTATGTTTGCGGACTATGAGGGACGACGTCACAAATTCGGCATGCGCCATAATGCCTGCCCGAATTCGCTCGTGTTTAAGCATTATGCGCGTGAACTGGCACACAAGCTTGCCGAGCGTTATGCAGATAATCCTCATGTGACCTGCTGGCATATCAGCAATGAGTACGGTGGAGAGTGTTTCTGCGAGAACTGCCAGAAAGCATTCCGCGTGTGGTTAAAGGATAAGTATAAGACGATCGATGCCTTAAATGAGGCATGGAATATGGAATTCTGGGGACATACCGTATATGACTGGGATGATGTTGTTGCACCGAATGCGTTAGGCGACGGAATCGGAACCGAGAAGACGGCTTTTGCAGGAATATCCATTGATTATCGCAGATTCTATTCGGACAGTCAGTTGGAGTGCTTCAAGATGGAGCGCGATGCGATCCGTAGTGTGAAGCCGGATGCATTTATTACAACCAATCTGATGGGAACTTTCAATGGGCTTGATTACTTTAAATGGGCGAAAGAGATGGATGTTGTATCGTGGGATAATTATCCGGCATATGATACTCCTTGGAGCAGCATCGCAATGACACATGATCTGATGCGAGGCCTTAAGGATGAACCTTTCATGCTGATGGAACAGACCCCGAGCCAGCAGAACTGGCAGAAGTACAATTCGCTGAAGCGACCGGGACAGATGCGTGCGCAGAGCTACCAGACACTGGCACACGGAGCGGATACAATCCAGTTTTTCCAGCTGCGAAGAAGCGTGGGTGGATGCGAGAAATTCCACGGTGCTGTCATTGCGCATGTGGGCGATGAGAACACTCGCGTTTTCCGTGAGGTGGCACAGCTTGGTGCAGAACTGGAAAGCTTCGGTGACCGCACACTTGGATCCAGAAATGAATCAAAAGTCGGCGTTATCTTCGATTGGGATAATTATTGGGCGCTTGAGTACACGAGCGGACCTTCCGAGGATCTGAAATATGTGGAGCAGATTCACCATTACTATGAATATTTCTACAAGAGAAATATTGGTGTGGATATGATCCCGGTGGACGCTGATTTCTCCAAATACAAGATTGTTGTGGCTCCGGTGCTTTACATGGTAAAAGAAGGCATGAAGGAAGCATTAGAAAGCTTCGTGAAGAACGGCGGAGTCCTTATCACGACTTACATGAGCGGAATCGTCGGACAGTCGGACAACGTTTATCTTGGCGGATATCCGGGACCGCTTCGTGAGATGGCAGGCGTGTGGGTCGAGGAAATTGATGCACTCGCTCCGGAGCAGAAGAACAAAGCCAAGTTTGCGGACGGAAGTGAGGCAGAATGCGGTCTGTTGTGCGACCTGATGCATCTGGAGGGCGCTGAGGCTCTGGCATCTTATGAGGACGATTTCTATGCAGGCATGCCAGCTGCTTCTAGAAATTCCTATGGAAAAGGCAAGACATACTATATTGCAACGATGTTCGAGGAGGACGGTCTTGCTAAGATCCTGGATCAGGCGGTCAGTGAGGCAGGCGTTCATCCGGTGATTCCGGAGCAGACCGGGCTTGAAGTTGTGACAAGAGTCAGTGATACCACACGCTTCTATTATGTTATGAATTTTACCGATGAGGAGCAGGTACTGCCGGAGAGTCTTGCCGGCAAGAAGGACATGATAAACGGTAAGATGACAGAAACAGGAATGAAATTAAAGAAGTGGGATGTGCTTCTGCTGGAAGAGAACTTATAATTTTTATAAATTGTCATGCACAAAGAGAAATGATATAATTAGAAAATCATGAGAAAGAACAGGTGCAGATATGGCAGAGCAGAATATCAATATAGAAGATCTGAATGAAGAAACAAATACGACAGAAGACACATCTGTTGAGGATAGAAATGCAGCAGAGGCAAGCACAGAAGCTTCAGATGCCAGGGAGAATGATGGGAGCCTGGTGAAGGATGAAAACAAAGCACCAAGCCGCAGGAAAACTCTTTTCGGCTGGGGCATCTACGGAGCAATCCTCGTTGCAATCTATATTACATTCCACTTCTTTTTGATGATGGCACGCATCCCGTCGGAGAGTATGGAGCCGACCATCATGGTGCATGATTGGACGATCGGAGATCGTAATGCATATACAAGTGAGGCGCCGCAACGAGGCGATATTATTAATTTCTACCAGGCGGAAGAGGATACGATCATGGTGAAACGTGTGATCGGACTTCCGGGTGAGACCGTTTCGTTTGTGAATGATCATGTATATATTGATGGTGAGCCGCTCGATGAATCTGCGTATCTTGCGGATGATGTTTTGACGGAGTGTGACGAGACGTTTACGGTGCCGGAGGGATGTGTGTTCCTGCTTGGTGATAATCGTGAGGTATCACTCGACGCGCGCTATTGGGAGAACCCTTATATTTCCTATGATGACATCAAGTGTGAGGTTAAGGTGATCATTCCATTCCACAAGTTTCCGTGGTTTCAAAATTAGATAAGACAGGAATAAAGTCCGGTGGACTCCTTTGAAAATAGGAGATCTGCCGGATTTTTTGTTGTGTGCGATAGGAGTTGTTTTATATTTTGCTTACTGTCTTGACACTAGAATAGACAGTGGGTATACTAGGGATAACGCTTTTTTCGGAAGGCAGTAGAAAGAGAGATTGTGCCAACTGTGAGGCTGGCATTTATGATGGGAGCAAAATTATGTTTACAACAAGAGAATTACAGGATGAGATCATCCGGTTAAAAAAGGAGAAGGATGTGTGCATTCTTGCACATGCATACCAGAGTCATGATATCTGGGAGGTTGCCGATTATGTTGGTGATTCCTATGGACTCAGCAAACAGGCGGCGCAGGCAACGAACAAGACCGTTCTTATGTGTGGTGTGCGTTTTATGGCGGAGACCTGTAAGATCCTTTCGCCGGAGAAGAAGGTGATATTGTCCAATGCACAGGCGGGCTGCCCGATGGCGGAGCAGATGGACGTGGAACTGATCTCCGGTGTCAAGCAGATGTATCCGGATTATACGGTGGTTGCTTACATTAACACAACATCCGAATTGAAAACCATCTGCGATGTGTGCGTGACTTCCTCTTCCGCAGTGCAGATCGTGCGCAACATTGAAAACAAAAACATCTTATTTATTCCGGACTGCAACCTTGGAAAATGGGTTGCTGATCAGGTGCCGGAGAAGAACATCAAGCTGCTTCAGGGAGGCTGCCCGACCCATGCGCGCATGTCGGTCCGTGATGTGGAGAAAGCAAGGAAAGCTCATCCGGATGCGCTTCTTCTTGTACACCCGGAGTGTCTTCCGGAAGTATCGGAAAAAGCGGATTTCCGTGGATCAACTACCGGTATCATGGATTATGCAAAGAAAAGCGATGTGAAGGAATTCATTATCGGAACGGAGAACAGCATCGTTCAGCATCTGCAGTATGAGTGCCCGGATAAGAAATTCTATCCGTTGTCCAAGGATTGTGTCTGCCACAATATGAAACTGACCACACTTGGTGATGTATATCACTGTCTGCTCGGAGATGGCGGAGAAGAAATTGCGTTGGATGAGAAGGTTATGAAAGAAGCCGGTCGCTGCATCAATACGATGCTCACACTTGGACAGTAAGAAAATATAATGAAAACTTATTGTATTTTTCTTTATATTTGCAAAAAAAGTAGGCAGGGAAAGACGCATACCTTTTGAAATTTCTGCCGATCCTTTTTACTCCGAAAGTAATATTCGATATCTCGAGGAAATTTTGAATGATGTGAAAGCAGGAAAAGCGCATTTTTCAGAACATCCGTACCATTCACCATTAGGATGATGGCGCAGACGGTTGCGGGTAGTAATGCGAGTGTGATCAGGAAACTCTGGGTGGCATGATTTTTGTAACGGTATACGATCGCAAAAAAGAAGCCGAGCAGTAGGGATACTGCGATGCACAGTAGAAACTGCGCGATGGATGTCGATTCGTTTGTTGTTATAAAAATGGTATCAAATATAGTATTTAGCATAATGATAAATTCCTCCTTTGATGGATTTAGTGTACAATATGAACCTTAAAGCAAGTTAAAAGAATCTTAAGGAAACGAAAAGGTTCCTTCATTGACATGGAAAGGTGGAATCATTACAATAATGAGTAAACAAATTACACCATTTGAGGAGGAAGAAAACATGATATGTCCAAAATGCCAAAGTGAAGTAACAGACGGCAGCGCATTCTGTACAAAGTGTGGTGCTGCGCTGGGTGGAAATAATCAGCAGAACTATTCTCAGCCGGAGGGAGCTGCTCCGCAGGGAGACAATCAGAATCAGGGTAATCCTAATCCGCAGTTCAATGCGCAGGGTAACCCACAGTTTAACGCGCAGGGAAATCCACAGTTTAACAATCAGGGATATCAGCAGAATTATGCCGGTAACGGAATGCCGCCTTACGGTGCTCCGTATGTAGACCCAAAGGATCATACTGCAGAGTTTACGCCGCAGGATATCTCGGAGCATAAGGTATTCGCAATGCTTCCATATCTGCTCGGCACGATCGGAATCATTATCGCTTTACTTGCAGCAAAAGATTCGAAATACATTATGTTCCATGTGCGTGAGGCGTTAAAGCTTACGGTATGCGCTATTCTTGTAGGAATCGTTTCTCTGCTTCTGTGCTGGACCGTAATCGTTCCGATGGCAGGCGGTGTGTGTGCAATCATTATTCTGGTTGTCAAGATCATCTGCTTCTTCCAGATCTGCTCAGGCAAGGCGAAGGAAGCTGCAATTGTAAGTTCATTCGGCTTTTTACATTAAATCCATTAAAATTTGCTTTGCGAAAATTGACGTACTACATAAGACTTTGAGAGGGACCGATTCGGTCCCTTTTTTATTTGAATATGTAGGCGTCTTCTTGACTCTTATCAATCGAATTGCCAACACAAAAAAGTGAACACCGACAATCTATCGGCATCCACTTCTACTTGTTCTTTACGAACACATTCTAACATATCTATAAGTAGAATTATATCTTCGATTCCTTAAATGAACTTTAAATCAGGGCGTTGGCTTGAATTTCTCACGCAGTGGCATCTCTTTCGAAACGACAACAGACTCCACACGCTTTTTACACAGAATTTACGGAGTGCTGGTTATGCATTTTACAGAAGAAATTTAAGATAGCATCTGTAATCGAGAGAATAAAAGAATTGATTCGCAGTATCCAATCTGCAAAATGAAGAAGAAAAGAGGACATGAGAAATGAAAAACAAAATGAGAAAAATGATGGCAATGTTATCCGCTGCAGTTGTGGCAGTTGGAGTAATGGGATGTGGCGGAAACGCAGCAACCGACAGTAACGCAGATGCAAACACAACAAGCCAGACTGCAGATGCAACAACCGATACAACAGCAAGCGCAGACTTAAGTGGTAAGATCACACTTGCAGGAAGTACTTCTATGGAGAAGCTTGCAAACGCTATGGCAGAAGCATTCATGGAGAAATATCCGAATGTTACCGTAGCTCCTGAGTTCACAGGATCTGGTGCAGGACTTGAGTCTCTTGCAAAAGGAACTGTAGATATCGGAGATGCTTCCCGTGCTTTATCGGATGATGAGAAGGCTGGCGGAGCTGTTGAGAACATCGTAGCAATCGATGGAATCGCAGTTATCACAGATTCTGAGAACGCTGTATCGGATATCACAAGTGAGCAGCTTGCACAGATCTACACAGGTGAGATCACAAACTGGAGCGACCTTGGCGGAGCTGATGAGCAGATCGTAGTTATCGGTCGTGAGGCTGGATCAGGTACAAGAGATGCATTCGAGGAATTAAACGATGTAAAGGATGCCTGCAAATATGCACAGGAACTTGATTCCACAGGTGCAGTACTTGCAAAGGTAGCAGCAACTCCTGGTGCAATCGGATATGTATCCCTTGATGTTGTTGATGATACTGTTAAGGCATTACAGTTAAATTCCGTAGATGCTACAGAAGATAACATCCTTGCTGGAACTTATGTATTACAGAGACCATTCGTTATGGCAACTATGGGCGAGATTTCAGAGCAGAACGACCTTGTAAAAGCATTCTTCGACTTCATTCATTCTGAGGAAGGCCAGCAGGTTATCACATCTGTAGGACTGATCATTCCACAGTAGAATATATCGGTTTTGAAGAAAACCGGGTAAAAAGTAACATCTGCGGCATCTATGATATGTCGCAGATGTGAACTGATTTTAAGGAGGAACAAGATGAAAGGCAGTAAAAAATCTATCGTGGAACTGATCGCCAAAATCATATTCTTAGTGTGTGCGGTCGTTGCCATTGCAGCTGTTCTTTCCATCACTGTTTACATGATCATAAAGGGAACCCCGGCACTTGAGCGTGTCGGGGTGACTGACTTATTATTCAAAACAGTGTGGGCACCGACAGCAAATCCTGCATCATACGGAATTCTATATATCATTCTGACATCAATCGTCGGTACAGCGGCAGCGGTATTGATCGGTGTGCCGGTCGGACTTATGACCGCCGTTTTCATTACGGAAGTAGCAAACAAAAAGCTTGCAGCAGTTGTACAGCCAGCAGTGGAGCTCCTTGCAGCAATCCCGTCCGTAATCTACGGTCTCCTCGGTATGATGCTTTTGAACCCGCTTATGTATCGAATTGAAAAAAGAATCTTTGCGGGAAGCACCACGCATCAGTTCACCGGTGGATCCAACCTTTTATCTGCAATCATCGTACTTGCAATTATGATCCTGCCGACTGTGATCAGCATCAGCGTATCCTCCCTTCGCGCGGTGCCAAGTCATCTGAAGTCGGCATCTCTTGCACTCGGTGCAACCCATATGCAGACTGTATTTAAGGTATTGATCCCGGCAGCAAAATCCGGAATCATGACCGGTGTAGTACTTGGCATCGGACGTGCGATCGGTGAGGCGATGGCAATCAACATGGTTGCCGGAGGTTCGGTAAATCTTCCATTGCCGTTCAACTCAGTACGTTTCCTGACCACACAGATTGTCAGCGAGATGTCGTATGCAGACGGTCTTCACAGACAGGTACTTTTCACCGTCGGACTTGTACTGTTTGTATTCATCATGATCATTAATCTGATTCTTGCGAGGCTGAAGAAGAAAGGAGTGGCAGAAAATGACTAGTATTCAAACGAAAAAGAGACATCCGATGGATGTGATTATGCTTTCACTCATTTATGTCTGTGCCGCTTTGGCTGTCGCATTATTGTTAGGTATTGCGGTATTTGTTACGGTAAAAGGCCTGCCAAATGTAAACTGGTCCTTCCTGACCAGCGTTACTTCGGTACTGAAAGGTACGACAGGTATTGCGGGTAACATCGTCAATACCCTCTACATTATTGTTCTTACGATGCTGATCGCTACACCAATCGGTGTGGGCGCAGCCATCTATTTGAATGAGTATGCAAAACCGGGAAAATTTGTGAATGCGATCGAGTTCGCAACCGAAACACTTTCCGGTATTCCTTCCATTATTTTCGGTCTCTTCGGTCTGACATTCTTTGGAGAGTTGATGGGACTCAGTTACAGTATTCTGACCGGATCACTGACGATGGTATTGATGGTGCTTCCTCTGATTACAAGAAATACGCAGGAAGCATTAAAAACCGTTCCGGACAGTTACCGAAGCGGTGCGATCGGTCTTGGTGCCGGTAAGTGGCACATGATAAGAACCATTCTTCTTCCGTCCGCAATGCCGGGAATCATCACAGGTGTGATTCTTGCGGTTGGACGAATCGTAGGCGAGTCAGCCGCATTACTGTTTACGGCAGGAAGCTTCAAGGTACTGCCGAACAGCCTGATGGGTTGTATAAAGAAGATCATCGAGCCGGGCGGAACACTGACGATTCAGCTTTATCTGAGTGCGACTAAGGGTGAGTTTGGTGTAGCATTTGGTATCGCCTTCGTACTTCTTATTATTGTACTTGGAATTAATTTTATTGCAAAAGGCCTTGCAAAGCATTTCGATGTGGCAAGATAAAAATATGGCAGCCGGTTGTATGTTTTAGGGTACAACGGCTGCCATAACTTTACAAATTGGGATTCCCGTTTTATAATACTTCCGGTTCATATGGCAGATTGTGCCAGAATTTGCGTAGCAGATTATTTGAGACAATCTGGTTGAATCACGAATCATCGATAAGGCAGGAAGTTGAATGATGAATAGAGAATTTAAGAAATTGGCTTCCGATGTGCAGATGTCGGAAGCTTTTATTACGAGTATGTTTCTGGCGCTGTCCGGAGGATTTCAGGATGCGTACACTTATTTTACAAGAGATGAGGTATTCTCCAACGCGCAGACCGGTAACGTCGTATTGATGAGCACGCACCTGATGATGGGAGAGTGGATGCAGGGAATCAAGTATCTGTTCCCACTTCTGGCTTTCGCCGGTGGTGTATTTTTTGCGGAGCGTCTTCAGGCAAAATACAAATATGCCAAGAAACTTCACTGGCGGCAGGGAATTCTGCTTCTGGAGATGCTGATCCTGTTTGTGGTCGGTTTCATCCCGAAGGAGGCGAATATGGTTGCGACAGTTTTGGTTTCCTTCTCCTGTGCGATGCAGGTACAGACCTTCCGCAAGGTCAATGGATACGGATACGCCAGCACGATGTGTATCGGAAATTTAAGAAGCGGTACAGCAGCACTTTCCGATTACATGCGCACACACAATAAGGAGAAGATCCGTCAGGCGTTCCATTATTTCGGAATTATCGGGCTTTTTGCGATCGGAGCAGGTGTTGGCGGAAATCTGTCGGTGAAGTTTGGATTCCGCATTATCTGGGTATGCTGCGGACTGCTTCTTGTCAGTTTTTTGCTTATGTTTTTTGATCGGGAGAAGAGGTAACTATTCAGAAACCCATTCGCAAAATCGCTCTTTCAGAGCTTTGCTTTTGCTCACGTGTTTACTTCGCCAAAGAAATTTACAAAAATATGCTCATTCATGCAAGCATGATTCGCAATTTTTGTAAATTGCCTTGGCTCTGAATAGTTACATAGATTTTACATTTCTTTGCAAGCAGACTTTACATTTCATGTGTATAATCTCCTTAAATCCTAAGAAAGGATAGATAAAGGAGCGTAACATGGAGAAACGTATCAAACTTACGGTCCGCGATCTGAATCTGTATTACGGCGAAAATCACGCCCTCAAGGATATCAATATGGATATTCGCGAAAAAGGTGTGACCGCTTTAATCGGACCATCCGGTTGCGGAAAATCGACATTTCTAAAAACGATCAATCGAATGAACGACCTGATCGATAATGTTAGAATCACCGGCGAGCTGAAGCTTGACGATGAGGACATCTATGGTGAGGGTGTGGATACCACGGTTCTTAGAAAAAGAGTCGGTATGGTATTCCAGCAGCCAAATCCATTTCCAATGAGTATTTATGACAATATCGCGTATGGACCGCGTGTCCACGGCATCAAGGACAAAGCAAAGCTTGATGAGATCGTGGAAGAAAGTCTTCGCGGCGCAGCAATCTTTGACGAAGTTAAGGATCGACTGAAGAAATCCGCTTTGGGTCTCTCCGGAGGACAGCAGCAGCGTATCTGTATCGCAAGAGCGCTTGCCGTACAGCCGGAGGTTCTTTTGATGGATGAGCCGACATCGGCGCTGGATCCGATTTCGACATCCAAGATCGAGGAACTGATGGAGGACTTAAAGAAGAAATATACGGTTGTTGTCGTAACCCATAATATGCAGCAGGCTCTCCGCGTGTCGGACGATACCGCATTTTTCCTTGTCGGAGAGATGGTGGAATACGGCGATACCAAGACAATTTTCTCTTACCCGAAGGATAAGCGGACAGAAGATTATATTACAGGGAGGTTCGGCTAATGCGAGCAAAATTCGACGAGCAGCTTCATATGCTCAACCAGGAAATGATGCATATGGGCAGCATGATAGAGGACAAGATTCAGAAGGCAATCGAGGCACTGATCGGACAGAACAGTGTTTTGGCGAAAGAAATTATGGAGGCAGACAACGAGGTAGATCGCGAGCAGAAGAAGATCGAGAATATCTGTTTCAATCTTCTGATGCAGCAGCAGCCTGTTGCGCGTGACCTGCGTGTGATTTCCGCAGCAATGAAGATGGTAACGGACATGGAGCGTATCGGTGACCATGCGGCAGACATCTCTGAGATGACCGTTATGATGGCAAGTGAGCCATATGTTGTGGATCTCAGCGACATCAAAAAGATGGCAAGTGAAACCGTTCTTATGCTGATCCGAAGCATCGAGGCTTACGTTGAGAAAGATATGCTCAAGGCGCAATCCGTGATCGATCATGATGATATCGTGGATGAACTGTTCAACAAAGTAAAGCAGGAACTCATCGAGATGATCCGAAAGAATCCTGCAGTCAGTGAGCAGGCAGCAGATATGCTGATGGTAGCCAAGTATTTTGAGCGAATCGGCGATCATGCGACAAACCTTGCGGAACTTATTATTTTCGCTTTGGATGATAAGAAAAATACAATGCAGAATTAATAAAAAAGCAGACTTTTTCCTAAGTTTTTTGAGAAACAAGAAATAAGGGAGGAGTCTGCTTTTTGATTTTACATAAACTTTACATAACATTACATTTATATTTTACATTCGTACGATATGATACTCTCGAACCTAAGAAAGAAGGTGGCGCTTGTTCATTTGGAATGGACAGGCAGCCTGCACAAAGTATAAAGGAGAGAGAGTATGAACATATTCAGTGTTCTGACAATGATTGGCGGTCTCGCGATGTTCCTGTATGGAATGGATGCGATGGGAGATGGTCTTGCAAAATTATCGGGAGGTAAGCTGGAACAGATTTTAGAGAAGCTGACCTCGAAACGAATTATGGCGGTGCTTCTTGGTATTGCGGTTACGGCGGTGATCCAGTCTTCATCTGCGACCACGGTCATGGTAGTCGGATTTGTAAATTCCGGTATTATGCAGCTTTCACAGGCGGTGGGCATCATCATGGGTGCAAACGTCGGAACAACGGTTACCTCGTGGATTCTTTCACTGTCCGGCATTCAGGGATCGAGCCTGTTTATACAGCTTTTGAAACCAACGTCGTTCTCACCGGTGTTTGCAGCAATCGGTATTGTACTGATCATGACGGCGAAGGATAATAATAAGAAGAAAGACATCGGAAACATTCTGGTTGGATTTGCAATCCTGATGTTTGGAATGGATACGATGAGTGGCGCGGTCGCTCCGCTTGCGGAAAACGAGAAATTTACCAGTATTCTGACGATGTTTTCGAATCCGATCCTCGGAATGATCGCAGGACTTGTGCTGACAGCAGTCATTCAGAGTTCATCAGCATCGGTCGGAATCTTACAGGCACTGTGTGTGACCGGTGCGGTCGGTTATAAGACGGCAATCCCGATCATCATGGGACAGAATATCGGAACGTGCGTGACAGCTTTGATTTCATCCATCGGTGCCAGCAAGAATGCAAAGCGTGCTTCTATGATACATCTGTATTTTAACCTGATCGGAACGGTTCTGTTCATGGTTGTATTTTACAGTATCAATGCGATCATCGGTGGCTTCGCGTTCTTAAATGATTCGGCAAATGCGGCAGGAATCGCAGTGGTTCATTCTCTTTTTAACATTGGAACCGTTCTGGTCTTATATCCGTTTGGCGACAAGCTTGTGAAACTTGCACAACTGACAATTCCGGATCATGTGGGAGAGACCGAGGAGAAGCCGGACGAGCTTGCTGTCCTTGATGAGCGTTTCTTAGAGAAGCCTGCTTTCGCGATGGAGCTTTGCCGTAATGCGGCAGTCCGCATGGCGCAGGAGTCGAGGGATGCACTTCATCTTGCGCTCGACAACGTAACCATGTATAGTGAAAGCAGAGTGGCGAAGATCATTGAGATGGAGGAGAGCGTTGACCGCTACGAGGATGCGCTTGGAACCTATCTGGTCAAGTTAAATAATTGTGACCTTTCGCAGAAGGACAGCCGGACGCTCTCCATTCTGCTTCATTGCATCGGCAACTTCGAGCGAATTTCGGATCATGCAGTCAACATCACGGATTCTTCCACACAGATGCAGGAGAAAAAGCTGAAATTCTCGAAGAAAGCGATGGAGGAACTGAAAGTATTTTCGGATGCACTCTGCGATATCGTTGATGAGACGATGGAAGCGTTTACCATGAATGATCTGGACAAAGCGAGACAGATCGAACCTTTTGAGCAGGTCATTGACAGTCTGAATATTGAGTTGAAGCAGAGACATATCCATCGTCTGCGTAAAGGAAAATGTACGATTGAACTGGGACTGATTCTTGAAGATATGATCACGAACTTTGAGAGAATCTCGGATCATTGTTCGAACATTGCCGTATGCATGATCCGTGTGAATGAAGATGGCTTTGATACCCATGAGTATCTGGACGTGATCAAGGAGGAGAAAGCGCCTTGGTTCGAGGAGGAGTTTTATCGTCTGTCAAAGAAGTATGCCTTGCCGGATAAGAAGTCGAAGAATGCGTAATAAAAAATAAGAAGGAACAGGTGAGTAAGATGGCTTTAATCTATATCGTAGAAGATGATGAAAATATTCGGGAAATCGAGACGATTGCACTTAAGAACAGCAATTACATGGTGTGTGCATTTGAGAAGGCAAAAGATTTCTACCGCAAGTTAGAAGACATTATGCCGGATCTGGTGCTTCTAGATGTCATGCTTCCGGATGAGAGCGGATATGATATTGTAAGAAAGCTCAGAAAGGATCCGACGACGCGCCAGCTTCCGATCATTATGGTGACGGCAAAGACGGCAGAGATGGATATGATCAAAGGACTTGATGAGGGTGCGGATGATTATATTAAGAAACCATTCTCTATTATGGAGCTGATCACAAGAGTGAAAGCGTTGCTGCGCAGAACGATCACAGAAGATATCAAGTATCTGCAGGTGGATAATCTTGTGCTTGATCACGAGCGCCATATGGTATTTGTTGACAATAAGCAGGTGGAACTGACATTTAAGGAGTATGAATTGCTTCGTCTTCTGATGACCAACCAGAATGTGGTGTTGTCACGTGAGGTGATCATGCGGCATGTCTGGGGCACAGAGTTCGAGGGAGAGTCACGAACGGTGGATATGCATATTAAGACGCTGCGCCAGAAACTCGGCGAGGCGGGAAGCAAGATAAGAACCGTGCGAAATGTCGGATACGTGATCGAGAAAGCGTAACTACGCAGGTATGACAGGGGCAGGAAAAATGATGCGACATGCCTGCATGTAAGCAATATTTTTCTTGTACCTAAGGTGACTCGATTAGATAAAGGAGGAGTAAACGATGAAGCAGAAGATCAACGTTCGCCTCATCGGCATCGCAGTACTTGCGGTACTGGCAACACTGATCTGCATGACATGTGTATATTACAGCCTTTTTCAGAAGCAGGTGCGCAAAGATTTAAAGATTCAGGCACAGGTGCTTGGTGAGACAGGTGCTTTTGACGATGTAAGAATACCTGCCAAAAGTTTTGATATTGCCAAGGAAGATCTTCGAATTACATGGATTGATACGGATGGAACCGTTCTCTATGACAATGACGCGAATGCGGATAAACTGGAGAATCATGGCGATCGTCCGGAGGTTAGGAGCGCTTTGCAGACCGGAGAAGGTGAGTGTGTCCGCAATTCCAATACGATGAATATGACAACATTTTATTATGCGCTGCTTCTTGACAACGGAACGGTACTTCGTGTTGCAACACAGGCCAGAAGTATCTGGAATGTTTTCCTGACTGCAACACCAATGATCACCGCAATCCTGGCATTGATCATTGTTGTATGTGTGTGTCTTGCACATGTCCTGACGAGACAGCTTCTGCAGCCGATTAAGTTTATGGCAGAAAATATGGAGGATACGACGAAGACCCCGGTATACAAGGAACTGGTTCCTTTTGTCAATACGATCCGCGCGCAGCATGAGAATATTCTGATGGCAGCAAAAGTGCGGCAGGATTTTACGGCGAATGTATCGCATGAGCTTAAGACACCGTTGACCGCAATCTCCGGATATGCGGAACTGATCGAAAATCATATGGTGGGACCGGAACAGGAGACGCGTTTTGCACAGGAAATCCAGCAGAATTCAAACCGTCTGCTTTCTCTGATCAATGACATCATCCGTCTCTCGGAGCTGGATAACAGTGAGAGCCTGATCCGTTATGAACAGGTGGATTTAGACCTTGTTGCACAGGAATGTGTAAACAATCTCAATGTCAATGCACAGAAGCGGAGTGTAAAGCTTTATTATGAAGGTGAACCGTGTGAAATCCGTGCGGATCGTGGCATGCTCGCGGAACTTGTAGATAATCTGACCGCCAATGCCATCCGTTACAACGATGAGGGAGGAGAGGTGCATGTCAGAGTAACCCATGAGAACATGCAGCCGGTACTGATCGTAGAGGATAACGGAATCGGAATTCCGAAGGATCAGCAGGAGCGCATCTTCGAGCGGTTCTACCGCGTAGACAAGAGTCGGTCGAAGCAGACCGGGGGTACGGGACTTGGACTTGCGATCGTTAAGCATATTGTAGAACTCCATGATGCACAGATTACGGTGGAGAGTGAACCGGGCAAGGGCACCACGATGAAGGTGACTTTCTAAATTCGGGTTTGCCGCGCTCCGATTTAATCTCAAGCGGACGATACCGGATATAAAATATTCTACGAAAATTAGCAGTGGTTTGTTTATAATCGACGGAAGTGGAATTTTTTATGACGTAAGCTGTTGGAAGCATGACGCCATCCGTGACATACATTAATTTTCAGGAAAATCAGCAAGTCAACTTCGAGCTTGAT
>OGMT01000172.1_pt1 | contig 59536 bp, 35 predicted proteins | sample 1573271 | NCBI WGS metagenome assembly OGMT01 (sample SAMEA2582000, study PRJEB24529) | metagenome | biome: Human gut stool | place: China | collected 2011 | reverse complement strand
AACCTAAACTCCTCCACGGAGCCATTGCGCGGCCACACTACAACAAGTGCCTACAACATCAAGGCTAACCTAAACTCCTCCACGGAGCCATTGCGCGGCCACACTACAACAAGTGCCTACAACATCAAGGCTAACCTAAACTCCTCCACGGAGCCATTGCGCGGCCACACTACAACAAGTGCCTACAACATCAAGGCTAACCTAAGCTCCCCCACGGGGCCATTGCGCGGCCACACTACAACAAGTGCCTACAACATCAAGGCAAACCTAAGCTCCCCCACGGGGGGAGTTGAGGGGGCTTCTCCTCAACCTGTATTTCATCGTCCTTACGGCGCCCGCCGTCATGTTCATGGCACGCTGGATGTCGCTGTCAGTGAGGCCGGCGAGGGGCAGCATAAGGAAAAACGTGTTGTATGGCGTCAGCCGTCTGTGGCTCTTCTCTATGGCGGCTATGTCTTCGGGCATCAGCGTGCGGCCGTATTCAACGGCTGCCTCAAAGTCGGCTTTCTTCCATTCTGCCGTGTTTCCTCCGCCGATAATCTCCTCATATCGCCTTTGTCCCAGTCCTATTATTGCCGCTCTCTGCTCCCTGAGCGTATCGAGCTTGCGGCTCAAGCTGCCAATCTTTCTCTCGTTCTCGTCTTTCGACAGGCTCAGTTCGTTTATCTCCTTTCTGTATCTGTCGGTTAGCCGCTCAATCTCGCCGAGCCGTTTTTTGCTTCGGTTTATCTTTCTTCGGTGAACCACCAGCAGCAGCGCGAGTGCCGCCACTGCCACCGTTGCCGCCACAGCCGCCGTCTTCAGCTTCATGTCGGCCTGCCGCGCGGCCTCTGCCTTGTCTATTTCGTTTTGCAGGCTCAGCATCTTTTCCGTGTTTTTGCTTTGCTCAATGCTGTCTTTCATCGCCTTCGACTTTGTCATCAGTTCGGCTGCCTCGCGATATTCTCCCTGTTCTTTCTTAATGTCTGCCATCCACGACATCATTTCAGCTTTTACTTCTGGGCTGCCTTTGCTCATTGCTTTATCCCACAGAACAAAAGCCTCGCTCTCTTTTTCTTGTGCGAGATATATGTTGCCAAGAATATAATAGGCGTATGACGTGGGCTTTATTGACAAAGACATTTTAGCGTATTTCTCTGCTTCGTCAAATTGTTCCTGGTTATAAAAGTCTGCGCTGATGTCTGTTATGTAACTTACGTATGTCTTATTTTGTATATATTTAATGTGTGGAATAATTTTTTTGCTGTAATACAGCGAGCTGTCAAACTGCATTAAATTTGTGAAGGCATTGCTGATTTTATTTAAAGAAAGTGCAATCATTTCTTCGTCGTTACGTTTTTTTGCCAGATTAAGAGATCTTTTAGCATAAGTCAATGCCATGTTAAAATTTCTTGTATGGTAGTTTATTGTAGACAAATTCGCATAAATACTGTTCAGCAACACTGTTTCTTCGGCATTCTCTGCTATGTCTTCTGCTCTTTTAACGCATTCGATTACCTTCTTTATGTCGCCATTCCTTTTGTATATGGTCATGCCTTTATAATAAAGTGAACGGGCCAATTTTGATTTGTCTTGTGACTTTTCATAATATTTTATGCTGATGTCTATAGCCGAGTCAGAATTTACAGGCAATTGTAGTCTGAATAATGTGTTGGTGTAAAGAAGGTTATAGTATGCTCTGTCACTCTCGCTCGTTATCATAGCCGTGTCTATCTTCAGCAGCTGCCTTAATGCAGAGTCGTTCTCTTCCTTTGCAAGTAATGTGTCTGCCTGCACCAAAGCCGTATGCACTTTGCTGTGTCTTTGGCATGCCGTGATTGTTATGATAAGAAATATTATGGTCAAAATGTGTTTCATGTTGTGGCTTTTCAGATGTTCAAAGTTATTGATTAATTCTGTTATGTGCAAGTTTTTATGTGTTTTTTGCTCGTTGGTGATGCCACAAAACGTCACATTTTTGTGTTTCAATTTGTTGCATTTCTACATGTTCAACATTGATAATCAGAGATTTAAATGCTAAATCAAAATGTGACGCGCTCAGAAAAAACATTGATTAAAGTTTGGCAGTATGGCTTTGCGTTTTATAACTTTACAAAAGCGACGGAGGCAGAATGAGTCGAAGAAAAAGAATTTGTCAAAGTTATTTTTGAGATTTATCGGCTGCGCCGGCGGATAGGATATTGAATTGTTGTAAGTTAAATTTTTAATAATAAAAAACATTGGCTATGAGAAGAATAATATTTATCATCGGCATGACGTTGGGAATGTGCTTTTGCGTATGTGCAAAGGGGCAAGTAAAGAAAGACATCTGGTCGGAAGTGTCGACACACTTGTCGATGTACGGCAGTTCAAACAAGCACATGGAGGTTTCTTACACGCTGGGCTGTATCGTCGTTATGTAGCGGATTAGAATAATTATGCACGAAAATGGCGCGAATATTAGGAAACATGGAAATAATTTTGTAGATTTGCCTTTTGAAAAACTTGTAGACTTCAGGAACTCTGATTCTGTGGACATAAAAATGTTGCTTGACTAAATCATATACTTATGAAAAGATTTTTGCTGACGTTATTTGTAGTCTGTATCTTATCCGTGTACGCTGTTTCCCATGCATACGGACAGGCAAGACAGGTGAAGTATGATGATTATTGCATCGTTCTTATAACTTCTGCCCAATGCGGCTATTGCATTGTGAATACAGGCTGGTTTAATTCCCTTGCAGACAAGTATTCTGACGATATACAGATGGTGGCATTAAGCGAGTCGAAGCAAAAGACCATAGACAAGCTGAAGACACAATTTCCTGACAGAGATGTTACGCTGAAAGGATGGGAACTGATACCGAACGCAAGACATCTTATATCAAAATTGGTAGAACAGGAAACATATCCGCAGATAATCCTTCTGGAAAAAGGCAAGGTGAAGAAACGCTTCGTAGGCACTATCCAGTCGGTAAAAGACGCTGTTGAGGAGGCTATCCCTTTGTTTGTTTCAGAGAAAAAGAATTCAGCGCAGCCTTATGGCGCGTAAAGGCCGGAGACTTAACGGCACCATGAAAATTAATGATTAACGCAACCGCAGGCGGAGATGTTCCTGCCCAAAGTTATGTATTAACACCTTAAACAGATATAATTATGAATAAAATCAGATTTGCTCAGTTGTACGAATGGTTTACGCTTTTAATATTCGGCTTATTCTTGATATTCGATCTCACGTGGCGGGGCAACACTATGTTTAATACAATCGCCTATGTCTTGTTCGCAGCAATAGGACTTATCGGACTGCTTACGTTGAAAAAGCGGAAAACCGACTGGCGCATATTCGACATTGTGTTCAATGTGCTGTTGCTGTTGTACAGTGCAGTGATGCTTTATTCAATATACATCAAATAAGGCAGACGAAGAGAGCATGCAAATGCAAAAGACTTAACGGCACAATAGGATTTAAAGGTAGACACAACCGCATGCGGAAGTGTATTTACCTGAAATCGTTATTAACACATTAAACAGAAATGTTATGAATAAAAAGACACTTGCCAGGCTTTACGAATGGTTTTCGTCTATAGTATTGATATTCTTCTTAGTTGTAAGATTTGCGTTCCATGACAACGACACGCTTTATACAATCGTCTATATCTTGGTTGTTGCGGAAGGAGTTATAGGTCTGCTTACGTTTAAAAAGCGGAATCCCGACTGGCGCATATTAGACATTACGTTCAATGTGATTTTGCTGCTGTTAGGCGGATTGGCGCTTGGGGCTACGTACATCGAATAAGGCAGACGAAGAGATTTACAGAAATGAAATATGGAAACATAATATGAGCAATTTAAGTTTAATCGCAGGTCTTGGCGTCGCCGTGGTGCTGTCTGTGGCGGCGTTTGTGGCAAGACGGCGCAAGAAGGTTAGCCACGACAGCATGGACTTATGCCTGGAACTGGTGTTCTTCTTTGCCGCATACAAGCTGTTAAAGGTTGCGGCCGTAACGCTGGGCATGCCTTCGTCATATTTCTATTTGGCGGCATTTGCGGTTTCTGCCGTAGCCCTTGTATACAGAATGTTGAGAAAATCAGCCGGGCGGCTTTACAACGGACTGTTGCTGCTTGCGTGCATGGGATCGGCTATAGGCATTATAGATGCCGTGGGCTTGGCCTCCGGCCGCTGGTTTATGGTGTCGGCGAGCGCAGTAGTGGCGCTTGGCTCGCTCACGTTTATCATGACAAGTATGCACAAGAAGAAAGACTTTGGCAACGACACGGCCGACATGGTGTCGGGAGTTGCATTTATGGCCTCTGCCGTAAAGTTCTGGCAGCTTACGCTTAATGTGTCATGGCTGTGGGCAGTGCTGCTTGCCGTAGCCGTGCTCGTGGCCTCGCTTGCCGTATATCTTGTCGCGCTGATGCGCGGCGGCAGATGACGCAGCGTGCATTTATCAGGCATAACGCATTAATAATGCGCCGGCATGAATAGCAATGTCGGCATAGACAGGCAGGCATGGCGGCGCGAACGGGCGGCGTAGGCCATGGCATAAGGTCTGCATCATGTGTTTATGTTCAGATTAGATGATTAAAAAGGAAAGAGGAGATTATATATGATACCATTACATCTGTGCTGCGCTGCCGGCAGGACAAAAGACGCACTGGGCAGTTACTCGATATTTTTATTTCCGATAGCTATAGGACTGATTGTTGGATTTGACTCGTCAGCGTTTTACTTCTTCCTCATTCTGGCAGTGATTACAGTAGCGCTGAATATGGTTAATAAAGTAAGAAATGAAGAAGACAAAGACGCAGAAGAGCCAAATGCGTATGTCAAGGTGTTCAGATGCTTTTCGTTTTTGGTAATCCTGCTCTTTGTTATGGCTGAGACAATGTACCGGGACAACGCCACGCTTGGGGCAATGGTCTATGCCTTGTTTGCTGCAAGAGGCCTTATGGGGCTGCTTACACTGACTAAGAGAAAGCCCGACAGGCGCATGTCAGACATTGTGTTCAATGTACTGTGGCTGCTGTTCGGTGCCATGATGCTTTATTTCACATACGCCGGATAGCACCTACAGGCCACATCAGCACATCTACGCCAAGAGCCATGCATAGAATAATTGAAGCAGCATTGGCTGCAGCGTCAGTATTTCAGGTTCATCTTTCTGAACATAACAAAATCTTCGTCTCCACGCAAAATCTTCTTTATAGCCACAGGCAGGTTGTGATCGTTAAGATAATGGCGCTCGCCCGGCTTATAGCTGCTGCTTGCCACAGACAGGCTGTCGGCACGCAGGGGCGTTGATATGCCTGCAAGCGAGAGCATGGTGTGGAACACCGACGCGCTTGTGGCCACACTCTTGCGGCTGTTAGAGCCGACGGCTGCGGCCTCAGCGGCATACATCTGCCTGTAAGACGGCGACATCCAGATCAGCATAGGCACGTGCAGCTCATAGTATGAAGGTATAGGCGAAGCATGAAGAAACAGCCTGCGGCCGTCGTCGAAGATGTTTTCTCCGTGGTCTGAGGTGTAGAGCATGGCCGACACGGCACCGCTGCGGTCGAGCTGACGTATGAGCAACGACAAGAAACGGTCGGTGCTCCTGATGCTGTTATCATAGGCGTTGAGCAGCTGCCTGCGGTTAGACACCTTGGCCTCGCTGGCGTTGTCGGGCCTGAACACGGCCTCAGACCGCCTGTAACGCTCGCGGTAGTTGAAGTGAGAGCCATACGTGTGCAGCACAATCAGCTCCTTTGCACGTTTCTTATCCAGTATGTCGTTCACCATACGCAGCATATCTTCGTCATACATGTCGCTGCGTTCAGTTTCTTCTTTTATAAACTTCCAGTCGTCGGCCTCCTTGCCGAAGATGTCAATAAACGAGTGGTTAGGCCGCTGGTTTGATATGAATGTCGTGTGGAAGCCTGCCTCGCGGAACGCCGTGATGATGCCTTTCTCGCGGTATATGCGGCCGTAGTCTTCAGCTGAGGCTGCCGACAAGAGCATCGGGACGCTCTTGTGTGTGGTGTTCGACTGCGTTATGGCATCGCTGAACACCGTGAGCCCTCCGGTGCGCTGAAGCATGGGCGTGGTGTTGCGGCCATAGCCGTAAAGCCCGAAGCTGTAGGCACGCGCCGTCTCTCCGATAACCAGCACATAGACCTCGCGCCCTGAGGCGGTATGGGTGGGCACGGCATTAAACCTGAAGCCAGCCGATGTCTGGGGATAATCTGCCGTGGCCTTGTAGCGGTCGGCGGCAAGATATATGTTGTAGAACACGTTGAGGGGATACAAATGCAGCCGTGCGCTGTAGTCGCGGCCGGCAAGATAGCTGCCCGCCATGCATGCCGCCCCTGCAACGAGAGTCGCAAGCGAACGGCGCCGCTGGCGCAGCAGGAAACTGCGGCTGAGCACATCGCCGCGGCGCAGCGACACAACGGCCAGCACTATCACGGGCACATAAATAACCACGACGATGACTATTGCCGGCAGAAGATTGTCGAGCAGCTCCATTGCCTCGCCCACATTGGTGGTAACAAGATTGAGGAACATGTCGACGGCTATAATAGAATGGCCGAAGAGATAGAGCAACACTATCTGGAAGGCGGCCAGAAACATCAGCGGAAAAAGCAGCAGAGCCGTCTTGCTGGGCTTACGGCCCAGCGCCATGAGCAGCCATACGGCCGCCACGGGCAGCACGATGTTGGTGACGGAGGCCATGATGCCCATGCGCTCGGTGAAGCACAGAGCCACGTTGGGTATTGCCAGCACGACAACAGTAAGCCAGAATATGCCGCGCGGCGAGGCACAGCATCTTATTATGTCTGTTGATTTGATCATTTCCTTTTATTGTATGTTTGTTGATTATGTCGTTGCAGGCGCCCCGACAGAACTTTGTCACGGCGCGGCAGCACACAGCCTCACGGCGGCAGCTGACGTAGAACGTAAGCGGCGGGCGCTATGATGCGGCTGACAGGGAACTATGATGTCCGCTGACGGCACATGACAAGGCACAGCCGCAGAGAAGACGAGGTCAGAAGGCCTCGTTGATATGGAAGAGGAAGCCCGACTGTCCGCTCTTGCCGAAGCCGTAGTCGAGGCGTATGTTCACGTCTTTCTTGAACTCCCAGCGGTAGCCTATGCCGAAGTTGGGCAGCACGCGGTCGGCGCGTATGGCGCTGAACTTGCTGAACACCGTGCCCGCTCCGGCCCATACCACCATGCCGTTGCGCCCCCACAGATGCTGACGCAGCTCAACCTGCGCCTCTATCTTGTGCTTGTCGCGATAGCGTCCCTCATAATATCCGCGCATGGAATAAGAGCTGCCCAGCAGCGCCATCATGCCCCACGAGGGATTGCCGAAGTTGAGCGTACTGGTGATGTCGCCCGCGATGATGCCTCCCTTCCACACCCGTCCGTATGCACTGGCATGAAGGTCGGTGGTGCTGAAGGCATAGTCGTTGCCGAGGAATGCCAGCCGGAAATATTGCGACAGGTTGACATAGAAGCCCTTGTGAGGGTTGGTTATGACGTCGCGCGAGTCGTAAACGAGCGAGACGCCCGCGCCAACGTTCCATGTGCGCCTGTCCATGCCGTTGAGCAGTTCGGGGCGCTCTACGTTGTTGGCATAGGCAAAGTCGTAGACCAGCACCGGACCTGCATACAGATTGTCGGCAAAGCGCCACAGCAGACTTATGTCGGCATTGACCTGGCAGCGGTTCATCTCCGACTTGTTGGCGTCGTTGTTGCCCATCTCGTAGCCGATGCCCCAGAAGTCGCTCTTGAACGAGTCGAACGACACGTCGTAGACCATACGGCAGCGGTCGTGCGGAAATATATGGTTGCCCCTCACACCAATCTTATAATAGTTTGCCGTGGTGATGTCGCCGTAAAGGGCCACGTTAGAGCGCGTAAGGAGCGAGTCGGTCATGTCGGTGCGATACAGTCCGGTGGCAACAAGTCCAAGTCCGAGCTTGGTGTCGGTGCTGTAGTGCGGTCCGCCTATTATGCTGAAGTCGAACTTCTTGTAAGGCTTCTCCTTGTTCGAGTCGGCAAAATAGTCGATGACGCGGTTTATCAGTCCCTTTTTCTTCTTTTTCTCCGTAGTGTCGGCAGGACATGTTCCGGCCTGTTCACACGTGTCGGCCACTACGGTTCCGGCCGTTGCGCCTAACTCCTGCGCACACGCGGCTGCGGTTCCGAGCGCCATGATGGTTGTAAGCAGCAGAGTCTTCATCAGCTGTTGTCTTTATCAGTAAACAAGTTCAACATTGTCTATCCACAGAGTGTTTCCGGGCGATCCGATGTATGCACCGCCGTGGCTCGACGAGAATTGCAGCATCAGATGCGTAGGCGCAGTGCCTTGGGGAGCCCATCCCGTCTCAACCACGGGCACACTCTTGCCCTTGCTGTTGCGTGCATAGTCGGTCTTGCGCAGCCCCATGGTCCTTGCGTCATAGTCAGGATTGTTCCTTATGTCGCCGTAAAGTATCTGATATGTGGCGTTGTTCACCCATCCGTTGGTGCTTGTCCCGTATTTCACTACGAGCGTGCCCACTCTTTCTGCCGTGATGTTCCCCTTGCTGTCCTCATGCCTCTTCTGCAGATACAGCACGGTTATGGCGTAGTCCTTGCCTGCCACGGTAGAACTCTTGCTGAATCCGGTCTGCTTTATTCTGTTGGCCGTGCCGGCCACCTTCACCCTATAGTCGTAGCGCAGCGCCTTGGGTCTGCCCGTAAAGTGTATACCGTTGTTCATGGCCTTTGGTCCGTCCTTGGTTCCGGTTATCGGCTCCTTCATGTCTCCCAGGAAGATAGAGCCTGCCGCCAGCACCTTGATGTTCATAAGGCCCATCACCTTGACGCTCTCGATGTGAGTGGTCAGCTTGGCGCAATATCCGCTGCCGTGCTTGTCGCGGTAGACCGAGTTGTTGGTCTTTACCACCCCCATGACCTTTGCCATCACGTTAGACGTGCCCCAAGGCGAACCTCCGCCGTTGACGTAAGGCTTGTTGCCGCTTATGGTGCGGCTTGGTCCTATCTCATACAGCGTCTTTGTCTGTCCCCCGATGATTGCAGATTCCTCTATCTTACGTATGGTCCAATTGTCCATATTGCCATAGCGAATGGGGACAACCTTCTCTGTGGCAGACGCCGGCAGGGTCAGCAGGATGACTAATGCCAGCATGAGGTTATTACATTTATGTTTCATAATGGTGGCAAATATATGAAAACTTTATTGTCTAAAAAAGTTTTTGAAGTGTTTTTGACTGTTAGAAGCTCCAAATGTGTGTATTATTTTGCAGTGGAAAACATTATTTAACTTTTAGTATACAATTATTCTACATCCGGCCCTATGACATAATACACGGGCGCACAGGATTAAAAGCGAGCCGCGTATTACAGTGCATATCGTTTAACCAAAATCTGTTGATTTGGGTTAAAAATTAAAATGAAAAACATCTCCGAAAAAGCGGAAGCCTCTACGCTCAAGATAAAGCCAAAATAAGACAGAACGATAAAGACGGATTTGGGCAGAAAAACATTCAATAACAAACTCGTCGGGCATGCTGTTCAGGAGCCGCAAGACGGCTGCCTGCTGACGCCGGAAACAGGGATACACAAAAAGTGGCTGAAAATCGTAACATTTTCAGCCACTTTTCATTAACAGAAGATTGTTTTGTGATGAATATTCAGCAATTCTTTAAGGAATTGCCGCCGATTTACTTTCAGACTGTTAGTGGGCCGTTTACGGTGCAAAAGTGGGCCACTTTTGCACCGTAAACGGCCCACTTTTCATGCGCAAGTCATAGGGTAATTTTGCCTGTATGGCATGGCTGCCGCAACATGGCGCAGCCACACACGCCACCGATTAGGCACGCAACAGCAGCGGCGCACCGTTCTACCGACTGACAACATGCCTGCTGATGCCGCACAAAAAAGGCCGTCGGCACTGCCTCCGGCAAATGTAGATGCCGGAAGACAATACGGACGGCCGTATAGCGTGTATATCAGTCAGGCCGGAGCGGCATGCCCTGGCCTGACCTTGTTATTGCTGATGCCATGCCCATGCCGCCGCGGCGGCCGTGTCATGGTCAGGCTTCTCTCTGCTTCGTACCCATTCGGGCCTCAACAACGTTGATAACGTAGTCGCCAAGCTTCTCGCACTCGCATATTATGTCCATATACATCGTGCCGATGGCGTAGGTGTACTCATGACTGTTCACGTCGTTGATGTTCTGGCTCTTCAGCTGGTTGCGGTAGTTGTTAATCTCGTTTTCTATGTTGAACGAGCGGTTAACGTCGAGCTTGTCCTTGCGTCCCGAGAGCATGATGTTCATCTGCGTCAGGCTGTCGTCGGTAAGCTCAAACATCTGGTGCAGGTGTTCATACTGGCTTTCGGTGAAGTCTTCCTTGCCCTTAAACTTTCTGCTGATGTTGCGGGCAATGTTGTAGCAGCTGTCGCCGATACTCTCAATCTCCGATATCTCCCTGAGCATGGCCCTTATCCTGGCCTTGGTCTCGTCGCTGAGGTGGGCGTCGCTCACGCTGTCGAGATATTTGGCAATCTCTATCTCCATGTTGTCGCTGATGCCCTCATACTTCTCAATTCTGGTAAAGAGCTTCGTAAAGGCCGTGTCGTTGGTGGTGTTGAGCAGCTCGCGCACAAATCCGAACATGCGCTGTATGCGCTCAGCAAAGAGAATAATTTCCTTCTGTGCCTCGAGCACCGACAGCTCCGGCGTCTCCATGATGCTGTTGCCGCCGATATAGCGCAGGCGGAACTCCTCTTCCTCGTCGTTGGTGCGGGGCTTGATGAGCCAGCAGACAAACTTCTCAATCTGCGGTATGAACCATATAAGTATAAAGGTGTTGCAGATGTTGAACGACGTATGGAACGCTGCCAGCACAACAGAAAGCTTTATGGGGTTGAGGTCGTGCGACTGCGGGTCGTAGTTGACAAAGTTGCAGACGAGGTCGACAAACGGATAGAACACGCACAGCACCCACATCACGCCGAACACGTTGAACACCAGATGGGCCAGCGCAGCCCTGCGCGCCTGTGTGTTGGCCCCGAGGGCGGCCAGGTTGGCCGTGGCGGTAGTACCGATGTTCTCGCCCATCACGAGCGCTATACCCAGATATATGGGCAGCACGCCGCTCGAGCAGAGCACCATGGTGATGGCCATCAGGGCGGCCGACGACTGCAGGATGCAGGTCAGCACGGTGCCGATAAGAAGGAATACGATTATTGTTATGTAGCTGTTAGTGTCGAACGAACTGAAAAACTCTAACAGAGCCTGATTGTGGCCAAGGTCCATCTCCTTGCCCGTGTCGCTGAGAATTGCCAGCGAGAAGAACATGAAGGCTATGCCGAAGAGGAAGTCGCCTATGTAGCGGTGGCGCCGGGTGTAGATTAGCAGGATGCCGACAATAAAGGCAGGGAACACCACATCGGTGAAGTTGAACGAGAATCCGAGGCTCATGATCCATGCCGTAAGCGTAGTTCCAATGTTGGCTCCCATAATAATTGATATGGCCTGAGCCAATGTCAAGAGTCCGGCGTTGACAAACGATACTGTCATTACCGTCGTAGCCGACGACGACTGCACTGAGCAAGTTACGAACATACCGGTGAGCATTCCGGTAAACCTGTTTTTAGTCATCGTGCCGAGGATGTGGCGCAACTGTGAGCCTGCCATCTTCTGCAGAGCTTCGCTCATGCCTTTCATACCGTAGATAAGAAGGGCTAATGCTCCAATAATCTTAAAAAAAATCCAAATCGACATATTTTAATTTAATTTATCATGTCATGTTGCGATGTGATGCGAAAAACGGAGTATCTTTACGAGCGTAAATCGTTTAACCGCATGGATATGAAACAAACAATTCAAATACGTTGCAAAAATAATAAAAAAATTAAAAATTTTGCAATAGGAAGTACACTTTCTGATGTTTTTCGTGAATTTAATCTCGAAATGGATTACGGCCCCATAAGCGCAAAAGTAAACAACAAGGTGGAGGGGCTCAACTACAGGGTGTACCACAGCAAGGATGTTGAATTTCTTGACATAAGGTCGGCCTCAGGCTCGCGAGCCTACACGCGCACACTGTTCTTCGTGCTGTGCAAGGCCGCGCATGACGTGTGGCCGGGAGCCGAGGTGGTGATAGACATACCCGTGTCTAACGGCTACTACTGCAACATCAACATAGGACGACCGCTCACCGAGGCCGACGCCGACGCGCTGCGCTCGCGAATGCAGCAGATTATCGACGACGCGCTGCCCATACGCCGCCACGAATGCACCACGGAAGAGGCCATCGGCATGTTCTCCGAGATGGGCATGGACTCTAAGGTTAAGCTGCTAAAAAGCGTAGGCTCGCTCTACACCACATACTACGAAATAGACGGATACAAGGACTACTATTACGGCACGCTGCTAACCAACACGCGCCAGCTGTATCTCTTCGGCCTCGAGAAGTATTACGACGGCATGCTGCTGCGCATACCTCTGCGCGACGACCCGTCGCGCCTGGGCGACCTGATAAGGCAGGACAAGATGTTCGAGATATTCAAGGAGCACCACCGCTGGCAGAAGATTCTGGAAATGAGCACCGTGGGCGACTTTAACGACGCCGTAAAGAACGGCCACTCTACCGACCTTATCAACGTGTCGGAAGCCCTTCAGGAGAAGAAGATATCGCAGATTGCCGACATGATAGCAGCGCGCAAGGGCGTAAGAGTGGTGCTGATATCGGGCCCGTCGTCGAGCGGCAAGACAACGTTCTGCAAGCGTCTGTCCATACAGTTGCTCACGTGCGGCATCAAGCCTGTGCAGATTTCTTTGGACGACTATTTCGTCAACCGTGAGCTTACGCCTAAGGACGACAAGGGCGACTACGACTACGAGAGCCTCTATGCGCTCAACATCCCGCTGCTCAACGAGCAGCTCAACGCGCTCTTTGCGGGCGAGGAGGTTGAGCTGCCGCGCTATAACTTCCAGTCGGGACGCAGCGAGAAGAGTGGACGCAGGCTGAAACTGCTGCCCGACAACGTGCTCGTAGTGGAAGGCATCCACGCACTCAACCCCGAGCTCACGGCCAAAATACCAGAGGAACAGAAGTTCCGCGTGTATGCATCGGCACTGACAACCATACTGCTCGACACGCACAACTATATACCGACGACCGACAACCGACTGCTGCGCCGCATCATACGCGACTACAAATACCGCGGTGTGAGCGCCGCCGAGACCATACGCCGCTGGCCGAGCGTGCGTGCCGGCGAGAACAAGTGGATATTCCCCTATCAGGAGAACGCCGACGTGATGTTCAACTCTGCCCTGCTCTTCGAGCTTGCCGTCATAAAGAGCCAGGCCGAACCGCTGCTCGAGCTTGTGCCTGAGAACATGGAGGAGCACGCCGAGGCCTACCGCCTGCTGAAGTTCCTCAAGTATATCGCCCCGATACCCAACCGCCAGCTGCCGCCTACGTCGCTGCTGCGCGAGTTCCTGGGCGGCAGTTCGTTCAAGTACTGATGCCGTTGCTTTTAGCATTATTTCAATAAAAAACAATATAGCCGGATGTCTTTATACATATATTTAATAAAGACGTCCGGCTATTTCTTTGCATACGTCATATGCAATACTACGAGTTGATGGCTGAAGACGCATTGCAGCCACGCCGACAGGATGTTCTCTCCACACTAACAGTGCCGGCTTTGCCATGACGGTGCGGCATACTGCATGCCCGGCTGTCGGTCATAAGCCAATCTCCGTCTGCCGCCAGCCTTGCCGACACAGCACGAGGGGGTCTGTCTTATCCATAATACTTTCTGCCTGAAACGTCATGCCCGCATCCAAACTGTCACGCCTATAACGCATCTGTCTTTAAAATCTTCCGTTTAATTCGCATTTATTACTGATTAAGCAACATAAAACAGGGGCTTTTTACTTCATATTGATACATATGAAGTGATAACGGCAGGACATTTTAAAGAAAATAACAACATTTATTTAAATTTGCAAATGACAGACACTTTGTTACCTCGAAGTATCATATTATGTTTAATTTAAATTGTTATACTCATGAGAAAGACGTTACTTTTATTGGCTGTTGCACTTGCAACATTTGCTGAAAATGCATGGGCAGACAAAAGCTTTAAGACATTACCGGAGTTAACTTACGGAGTGGCGATTTCACCCAGCGGACAATATCTTGTAGGAGTGAATCCCTCATACATGGTTGACGGCTCTTATTCTGTCAGCTATCTGTATGACACCAACACAGGTGAGACACAGTGGCTTACCGAGTTTGACCAAAACGACTTCAGCAAGTCAGGAGAATTTAAGGCCGTAAACGACGCCGGCGTGATTTGCGGAGCATCAAAGGACCCGGATCTTCTCATAACTTACTCTGACATGTTTGGCACTGAAACCAGACCTGCCAACTCTGCCGCGATATGGAAAGACGGCAAATGCACGCTTCTTTACTACGGCGACTTCGACACTTCTAAGTTTGAATACTTGGGCGACGGCTCACAGGCTACAGACATCTCGGCCGACTCAAAGACCGTCTGCGGATATATCAGCACAGGCAATGCCTCATCATTCTATCCATGTATGTGGAAAGAGGGCAACGACGGCAAATGGACTCTCGAGTGGCTCGCATTACCTGAAGACGCAAAAGGCGGAATGACTTACTTCATCTCTGACGACGGCAAAACTATTGTAGGAAAAATAACAGACGCTACAAACAACCAGCATGTGGCATTATGGAAAGACGGCGCATGCACCATCATAACAGACGAGCAGATCGGATGGGAGTCTTCAAGCTACGGCGGACAGGTGAAAATTCTGTCAATGAGCACTAACGGCAAGTTCTTTGTGGCCAAGAGCGCAGCCAATGCTATATATATCTATAATATAGAAACCAATGAAGGACGCAAGATTCCTGCCTTCGAGACAACTGCAAACGTAGAATATGCAGCCGTGGACAACGAGGGCAACGTGGTGGCTGCCTATAACTATGGCTCTATATTCTTCGGCGGAGACGTATATACACGCCCGTTCTGGTACTCATACAAGGAGGACCGCAACCTCGACTTCCCTTACTATATGCAGCTGTTTGCCAGCGGAGTTACTCCCGACTTCACATTTGAGTATGGCGAGAAGACACAGGCTGTGCCCATGGCTATATCTGCCGACGGCAACGTAATAGTAGGAAACATCGACATCTATGCTGCCGTAGGACAGAAGGCTAAATGCTGGATTCTGAAATCAGAAAGATACGACGTGTCTATCCCTGTAACCCCGTCAGGACTCTCTGCCAAGTCGGAGGCTTTAGGACAGGTTACGCTGACATGGGCAAAGGACGAGACTAAATATGAAGACCTGACCCTGAAGTCATACAACATCTACCGCGACGGCAAAAAGGTTGCCAACGTTACAGCCGACAAGCCGATGACTCTGACCGAGAACAACGTTCCGGCAGGACACCCGGGCTATGCCGTTGAAGCAGTGTTCGAGAGAGCAGACGGCGGCGAGATGCTTTCGCCAAAGTCAAACATTCTGAAGGCTTCTGTGCCCGACACATACGACATGCCTCTGTTCGACGACTTCTCGTCAAACTCTCTTGAGACTAACTACTGGGAAGTTGTAAAAGAATACGGCGATCCTACTGACGCAATGTGGGGCGTCATGCAGGACTACGGACTGATAGGCAGCAGCATTTCTTATATGGTATTCTCACAGCAGCCTTATTCAGGAAGCCTCATATCACGCCCGCTCGACGCCACAAAGGCAGAATCAGTAAGCCTGTCGTTCTTCATGCAGATGACACCGCTGAACTCCGTAGACCAAGATCTCGAGAAAGACTCTATCAGCGTTGACATCTCTACCGACTTCGGAAAGACATGGAAGGAGATAAAGGCATGGTCGCTGAAAGACATCTATGCACAATACAGCTACAACGTAATCAGCCTCGACATCTCTGCCGAGACAACAGGCAAGATCTTCCAGCTGCGTCTGCGCAAGCACGGACAAGGCGTTGCACAGTATCAGATGCTCATAGACAACCTGCGGATTGAGGCCGGAGGCTCTGGCTCAAAGGCTCCAGCCGGACTTACAGGCACACTGGGCAAAGACGGCAAGTCGCTATCTCTGATGTGGCAGAACCTCTCAGGCGCTTACCAGCTCAACTACATCAACGATCCTTCTTTCATCAACAAATACACCATAGGCAACGAAGGCAAGGAACTTATTGCCGCCAACAAGTTTGAACCTGAAGACCTGGCTGCATACAAGGGCAAATATCTCTCAGGCGTGCAGACAACCATCAACTACTACAGCACAGAAGAGGAAGTAAAGGGCATACACGCTTCAGTAGTAGTGTTTGAAGACGGCAAGATGGTACGCGAACAGGAAATAAAGGACATGACATACAACGAGGCTCTGACCGTTGCTCTCGACGAGCCGCTCCTCATCGACGGAACCAAGGAGCTGATGATAGGTGTTAAGATCTTCGACTACGACGAGCAGCAGATACCTATATGCTACATTATAAGCGACAAGTTTGTTGCAGGCAAGAGCGACCTCTACTCTGAGGACAACGGCGCAAGCTGGCTGAAACTCTCTGAATTCTACAACGAGCAGGGCACACCTGAGCAGGGCTACTGCTGCTGGGACATCACCGGATGCATCACAGACAATCCTGAACTCACACCGGTTGCAGAGGGCGATCTGTTTGCATACAACATCTACCGCGACGGCGAGCAGCTCAACGAAGGAGTAATCGACAGACTGCAGACCCGCTTCACCGATCCCGAACCTACTGAGGACGCATGCTACCAGGTAGTTGGCTTCTTCTACGACGGAACGAAGTCAGAGGCTTCTGAGCAGTTCTGCCTCGACGACGTAACAGGCATTGAGCACAACATAGCCGACAACGTGACGATAACACGCAATGAAGGCGACAACTGCCTGACCATCAACGGCAAGTTTGACAATGCCACTCTCGTTGACATCAGCGGCGTATGCGTGTCACGCTCTGAAGGCAACCGCCTGTCGCTGAACGGAGTTAAGGCCGGCATCTACATCATCAGCATCAATGTTGACGGCAGAGTTTACACACAAAAGATGATTGTAAAGTAAAAGTCAGCAGCTAGTCCTGCTGCATGATTATCATCCTAACCTATTTTCAGGCGGCTCTTTCCTCGCGAAAGGGCCGCCTTCTTTATCCCCTTGCCGGTAGTCATGCCGTGCCTGCAACGCACATCACGGCGGCACACGGCATCCCACTGCTCACGCCCATTGCCGCCACACAGCCCCCGACAGCAGACAGCTCCTCACCGCGTGTCACTGCGGCAACGGCTGAATACACATTGAGCCGCATCGAAGCAAAACGCTTACACATTGATTTATGCTGACGCTCTCATACTGCGATATTTGAAAATTAAAATCTCCCGGCCGCAAAAACGGGCAGTTTTCGCGTGCAGTCGCAACAGTCTAAGCATCAGAGTGTTATACTCATAAAGAGCATAATGTGCAACATTTTTTGTCCCAATTAGGACAAAAAAGCCATTATTTCAATAAAAAAACAGGCCCGTTTACGGTGCAAAAACCGCCTGTTTCTCATCCAAAAGTGGCCGAGTAATTTTTCAAAAGCATACCTTTTGCATGATAATGTAAATATTGTTTACCGCCGCCATGCCTCCGCTGCCCTCAGAAATTCTATTTCGTCTGAAAATCCTGACAAAACTCTGATGACACATTGCCATGTCTGACTGCTGTAAAGACGACAAAAAGAAATGTCTCCACAACACGATGCACAATCCTTTGTGTGTGACGTGTTGCAGAGACAACATTACCCAATAAAAACAATCTTAAAACCCAAAATCGGTCAGCAGACCGCATATTATGTTCGTCAGCCAAACTAATACCTTCGTCTGTCATTGTACTTCCTGTCGGCATCTTGCCGTTTGCCTTATCCTTACACAGGCTGCCACGACGGCGTAAAAGATGACGGCTGTAAGCTCAATATAAGACATGGATGCGGCTGAAACATGAAGAAATCATTAAATTAAAAACCCGCACCTGCCACACGGCAACAAGAACGATAGGAACAAATTGCCATAAGGCTTTCCGTAACGAAACGGCACGACTGCCAGAACCGCACGAAACTGCCGGCACGGGCCTTGGCGCTGTCAGTCTCAGCGCTTTATAAAACTTTTGATGTTGTCAGGTATTACAGGCATGGCGCCGCTCTGTGTGCACACATAGGCTGACACCTTTACCGCAAGGGCATGGGCATCCCTGACGTCCATGCCGCTCAAAATGGCGGCACAGAACGTGCCCGTGAACGAGTCGCCCGCGCCTACAGTGTCTGCCACCTCTACTATCGGGGTCTCCTGGAAGGACACGCTCCCGGGTGTGAACACGTAGCTGCCGTTGACGCCGCATGTCAGCACAAGCATGTCAAGGTTGTACTTGCCAAGTATCAGCCAGCACTTGTTGCTCATGTCAAGACCGGGATAGCCGAACAGGCGGCCTATCACGACGAGCTCCTCGTCGTTTATCTTCAGTACGTTGCAGCGCTTCACAGACTCGCTTATCACTTCCTTCGTGTAGAAGTTCTGGCGAAGGTTGATGTCGAATATCTTCAGGACGCCCTTGTCTGAGGGCATCGCGTCGAGGAACTTGCCGATCGTTTCGCGCGAAACTACGTTGCGCTGGGCCAGAGAGCCCCAGCACACTGCACGGCAGTCGCGGGCAAGGGCCTCAAGCTCCGGGGTGAAGGGGATGTTGTCCCAGGCCACGTTCTCGCGGATGTCATACGTCGGGATGCCGTCGTCGTCGAGCGTAACCTGAACAGTGCCAGTGGGATAAGGTACGCGAGGCATCATGTATTTAAGACCTTTATCGTCAAGGGCGGCGAGGGTCTCGTCGCCTAGGCGGTCGTCGCCCACGGCGCTGACGGCCACGGAGTCGAAGCCGAACTGGCCGGCATGGTAGGCGAAGTTGGCAGGAGCTCCGCCCAGCTTCTTGCCGTCGGGAAGTACGTCCCAAAGGGCTTCGCCAAGACCTACTATTATATCTTTCATATCGTTATGCTTGTTTGTTTGAAGTTTGTCAATGTTTTACCTTGTTTATATAATAAAGGAGATAGACCACGCCGACTGACATCACGCCTACGGCTCCAGCCTGGCCTGCAGCGTCGGAGGCGAAGCCCATCAGAAGGGGGAACACAGTGCCGCCGAAAAGACCCATGATCATCAGGCCCGAAACCTCGTTCTGACGATCGGGGACTGAAAGAAGCGCCTGAGAGAACACTATCGAGAAGATGTTCGAGTTGCCGTAGCCTACAAGCGCTATCGCAGTGTAGAGCACGGCCTTCGACGTGCCGAAGAACATGCCGCACATGCTAAGGGCCATCATAACAACGCTTATGGCAAAGAACACGCGGTTGTTCATCACGCGGAGGAAGAACGAGCCTGTCAGGCAGCCTGCCGTACGGAAGATGAAGTAGAGGCTCGTGGCGAAGGCGGCGTCGTTAAGGCTCATCCCCAGACGCTCTATAAGGAGCTTGGGCGCAGTGGTGTTGGTGCCGACGTCGATGCCAACATGGCACATGATGCCAAGGAAGGACAGAAGGACGATGGGCTTGCCGAGAAGGCGGAGGCAGTCGCCGAAGCCCGAAACCTTGCCCGCGGGGGCTTCTTCCTTAATGGGGGTTACCAGCAGAAGGAGCGTGGCAAGCACGCCTGCAACGAAGTATACCAGGAACAGAACGCGCCAGCCCATGCCCAGAGAAGGAAGCACGCCCGTGGCGCCCCACATGGCTATGTAGGGGGCGAGGAAAGAGGCGATGGCCTTGATGAACTGACCGAACGTAAGGGTGCTGGCAAGGTTGTCGCCGCGGATTACGGTCGAGATCAGCGGGTTGAGCGATGTCTGCATCAGGGTGTTGCCTATGCCGAGCAGAGAGAACGACAGAAGCATTATGGCGAAGCTCTCGCCGAAGAGCGGAAGAACGAGCGAAACGGCTGTCACGGCAAGAGACAGCAGCACCGTGTTCTTGCGCCCGATACGGTTCATAAGCATGCCTGTGGGCACTGAGAAGATAAGGAACCAGAAGAACACCAGCGAGGGGAACACGTTGGCGACGGAGTCGCTCAGCCCAAGGTCTGACTTCACGTAGTTGGAGGCGATGCCGACAAGGTCGACAAAACCCATGGCGAAGAAGCAGAACATCACAGGGATGAGATATATGGTCTTGGTTGATTTCATAAGCTGTTCGATTTAATTCCGGTCAGCAATGAGGCAGGCAGAGAGAGAGTCGCAACCTGCCCATTGCTCCGAAAAACTCAGGTTAAATTACTATTTATAATAAATAAGGGTATCCGGAAATTACATTGCCGTAAGCTCGATCACGCGGCTTGAACCGTCTACCGGCGAGAAGAGCGGCAGTCCTATCTTCATGAGATAGTCGCCTGTGAACGAGCCTGACAGACCTTCCTGACCGTCGGCGAGGTTAATCTCATTGACGTTGTAGGTCAGTGTCGGGTCGAGACCCTGCAGCTTCAGGTTGAGCACGGGCTCCTTGTAGCGCGGATGCAGGTCGTAGGCAAACACCACGGCGCTCTTCTTGTCCTTTGTAACATAGTTAACGGCAGCATGGTTGCCCTCGTAAGGCGAAACCAGCTTGAACATGTCGCCGTCGAGAATGACGGGCTTCAGCCTGTCGTAGTTGGCAACTGCCTGCTGGCAGAGCTTATAGTCAGTCTGCGAGAGCGATGCCATGTCGATGTCGAATCCGAGCTTGCACATGCTTGCCACGTCGAGACGGAACTTCATGCTTGTGTTCTTGTTCCATTCTGTTACGTGCGAAGCCATGGCCTTTACGGGGAAGAACTTCGACATGCTCCACTGTATGTAGATGCGCTCAAACGGGTCGGTGTTGTCTGAACACCAGAACTCAGTAAAGTATTTGAGGGCCTCATAGTCGCAGCGTGCGCCGCCGCCAGAACACAGCATCATGGGCACATGAGGATACTTGGCGGCTATGCGATGAAGCACGTTGTAGAGTCCTCTGACATAATCGACATAAAGATTGCCCTGATTCTGACGCAGGTAAGGCGAGTAGATATTGGTTATCGGACTGTTGCAGTCCCACTTGAAGTAAGCCACGCCGGGGGTTTCCTTCAGTATGTTGTCCACAACGCTGAACACATAGTCCTGCACCTTAGGGTTGGCAAGGTCGAGCACGAGCTGGTTGCGGTAGTAATACGGCTCGCGTCCGGGCTGCATGATAACCCAGTCGGGATGTTTCTCGAAGAGTTCACTCTTTGGATTTACCATCTCAGGCTCTATCCATATACCGAACTTCACGCCGGCCTCGTCGGCAGCCTCGGTAAGAGCCTTCACTCCGCCGGGCAGCTTAAAGTGGTTAGGCTCCCAGTCGCCCAGTCCGGCCTTGTCGTCGTTTCTCGGATATTTGTTGGCAAACCATCCGTCGTCGAGCAGGAACATGTCTACGCCTAAGTTCTTGGCGTCCTTCATCAAGGAAGCAAGGCTCTCCTGATTGAAGTCGAACGCTGTGCTCTCCCAATTGTTGAGCAGAGTCATGCGGTCGCCCGTTCCGTCCTTGAGCTGATACTGGCGTGCCCAGTCGTGCAGGTTGCGGCTTGCAAGTCCGGTGCCCTGGTTGCTGAGAGTGAATATAAACTCAGGCGTAACGAAAGTCTTGCCCGGCTTCAGCTTATAGTCAGAGGCATAGGGATTGATGCCCGGAATGACGCGCAGTCCGCCCACATTGTCAACCTCGAAGATGCATCTGAAGTTGCCCGTCCATGCTATCGTGCCGAGCATCACGCGGCCGCTATTCTCGGCAGCAGGAGCGTCGAGGCCCAGTTCGAAGAACGGCTGAGTGTGCATTGCAGCCCTCGTGCCGAGCTTTGTGTCTATCACCTTCTTGCCGTATGTAAGCTGCTGCACGGCAGGCTGGGCCTCGCGTGCCCAGTCGCCATGATAGTTTGTCAGGAAATATTTCTGCGAACTGAAATACAGGATGGCGCTGGCATACTTCCATAGAGATATGTCGCCCTTCTCCTTGTTGGTTATCTCGCTCCACGCCTTTATCACATTCTGCTTTGTGTAAGCCACATAGTGAAGGCGCACCTCAACGTCATACTTGTTGTCGGCAAGGGTTATCACGGTCTCGTTGCCGCCGTCCACGGCCTTGGTCTGCGAGTCTTTGTAATAAAGATATGTAGTCTTGTTGCCGTCGGCATGTGTCAGTCCGAGTGCCGGTTCAAAGAAGTCTTCGCCTCCTGAGCACATGTAGGCCTCATGTCCGCGCTTGCTCACGCTTGCGTCTGATCCTGTGTCAATGGTCCAGTCGAGCCTGTCGGCATCCGAAGCATTGAGGAGCTTGTCGCCAAGATAGGCCATATAGAGACGGCCGTTGTTGTTGACCTGCATAATCAGGTCGGTGTTGTCAGTGCTTACGCGTATGGTCTTTTGCGCTACGGCAGCCGTCGCCGCAATAAGCAGAGTTGTCATGATAAAACAAAATTTCTTCATAACACGTCTGAATTACATGCCAAGTTTATAAACCTTTATCTGTGAGAAAGCAGATTTGCCGCCTTCTGAATAGAACTTAACTGAATCGTACGGCTTTGTGGGGAACACGAGGTTGGTCATGGCGATGCGTCCGCCGTCGACGAAGAGCTCTACAGAGCATTTGTCAACGAACACGTCTACATGATATGTCTTGTCCTCGCAGAGGTTAAGCGGAGCCCATGTTCCAAGAGCAAAGTCGTTCTTATAGTTCACTGCGTTTTCTATGCGCATTGGCTGCTGGCCCTTGCTCTGGCGTGCGGCGTCGGCCTTCTTCTCTATGTCGTGAGGCTCTGCCAGCTTGCCGAAGTCGGTCCGTCCGCTCTGTGTACGGTCCATAACGGCGCGCATCTGCTTCAGGTCGAAGTATATCATGGTCTTCTCGCCCTTGTCGTTGTACACCTCTATTCCGGCTGTACCGTCGGCTGCAGGCGTTACGTCGAACTCTATCTCGAAGGCTCCGTCGTATCCGGCTGCCACGCCCTTCTTGTCAACGCTTGCGCCGGTCTTGATGTCTTCAACAGTCTTTGTTTCCTTTCTGATGGCCTTAACCTCGGGAGCAACGTTGGCTGCAACATAATAGCGGCCGTCTTTTGTATAGAGCGAAAGCTCGCGCGGCAGACCGTTGGCACCTCTGTACTGCTTGATAGGCGTAACGTTGGCATACTGCCAGTTGCTCATCCAGGGCAGAGCTATAACGCGGTCGCCCGTGTTAGAGAAGCACACTGTTGCATAGTGGTCCTTGCCATAGTCGAGCCATTTAGGCACGTGCGGGTCGTCAACGCAAGTGAAGTTCTTGCCGTCGAAGTCGCCAACGAAATATTCTGTGGCACTTCCGCCGAAGAGACATCCCGGATTAACGTTCATGAGCATTACATACTTCATGTTGTTCTTGTCGCCATTTACGGGCATCTGAACAAAGTCGGGGCACTCATACTGGCAGGGCTGCATGCCGTAGCCGCGTCCGAAGCCGCTGATGTAGGTCCACTTCTTGAGGTCGTCAGACTTGTAGAAGCGCATTTCCTTGTCGGCAGAAACAATCATATACCATGCCTTTGCCGGCTCATACCAAAACACTTTCGGGTCGCGGAAGTCCTTCAGTCCGTCGAAAGGCCTGAGCACGGGGTTGCCTTCATATTTTGTGAAGGTGCGTCCGTTGTCGGTGCTGTATGCCATACACTGTATCTGTCCGTTCTTGTCGCTTGCCGATGTATAGAGGGCTATGATGGCTCCGTTGCCGTATCCGGCCGTGTTGTTCTTGTCAACTACAGAGCTTCCTGAGAAGATGTGGCCCATGGTGTCGCGTGCGATGGCGGGCTGAAGCTCCTTCCAGTGCATCAGGTCGGTGCTGACAGCGTGTCCCCAGTGCATGTTGCCCCACTTTGATCCGTAGGGGTTATACTGGAAGTAGAGGTGATACTCGCCGTCTTTATACACCATTCCGTTGGCGTCGTTCATCCATCCGTATGACGGAGTGTGGTGATATAGCGGGCGGTAATAGTCGGTGTTCTCAACGCTCCATGTGTCAGACATGGTGAGATTCTTCAGGGCGATGGCGTCGGGGCTTATGTTCAGTATCTTTACTGTGGCCGTCTTGCCGTTGCCCAATGCGAAGGGCACGCAGTAGTCGGTCTTCTGGCGTGCCAGCCTGACGTCCATCCATGTATCGGCAGGCGAACCTGTTGAGAGCAACACATGCGACTCGTCCTTGGTTTCCTCTACCGGCAGAATAAGATATTTCTTGGGGTTGGTTATCTTTACTATTGTGGTGTCACCGCTGCGGGTAACCTTTATATCTTGTGCTGATGCTGCAGACGCTGAAAGAAAGCATGCTGCGGCAAACATGGCTGTAAGCTTATTAATATTGTTCATAGGTAATTTTCTGTATTAATTGGATGTTTTAGCATGCAGGCAGACACGTCGTGCGGGGCTGTCTGCTTATCGTTTTTTGTATCATGTTCCGATGCCCGATGCAAGCGCCGCGGGCACCGGAACATGAGTATAGGATTGTTGTGTCTTTAATTATCAGAACTTCAGCGATGCTGAGAACTCTACTGTGAACGGGCGCAGGTAGCTTCCTGTCATCAGATGTCCGTCATACTGCTTTGCCTCGTCCTTTGTGATAAGCTCGGCTCCTGCGATGCTTCCCTTTGCGCCGGTCTGGTTGAGGAAGTTGACCACGGTGCATCCGAGAGAGAGTTTCTTGTTTACCTGCCAGTTGATACCGCCGAAGGTCTCCCAGTGGCCGTTGAAGTAGTAAGCCTCGTTGATGTTGGCGTAAGTCTTGCTGAAGTAGCGGAAGCTTGTCCATATCTTGAGGTCTTTGGTTATCATGTAGCTCGGGTCGATCTCGATGAGCACCTCAGGTATCTCGGCCACGATGTTGCCGGTGGCGTTGATCTTGCCTACGTATCCGTCAGAGAAGGTAACTGAGGTTTCATACTTCTTGTATGTCGGCTTCTGGTATGTGAAGAGGAAGTGCAGGTCGAAGCCCTTGAACGGGTGAGCCACAACGTCTGTTGTCCATCCCAGAGTCTGTATGTCGTATGTCAGCGGTGCGGCCATGATTTCGCCGTTGTGCTGCAGGTTGAGCGTAGAGTTGTTGTTTGTCTTTGAGATGTAAGAGAACAGTGAAGTGAGGCTCAGCCAAGAGTTGTTGTAATAGATACCGGCACGTCCCAGAGGAACAGAAATCTTGTCGGTGTTAGGCAGTGTTGCCGGTGCGAAGTTCTCGAACTTAGGATGCTGCACGATGTATGTGAAGTCGCCGGTCAGACCGAAGTTGTTTGTCAGCTTGTATGTAACTGCGGCTGTGAGGTCGTAGTTCAGCCAGTCGTAGTCGAGCGATGTAGGCTTGATGACGGTTCCGTCGGATGCTGTTGCTCCGAGGTGATAGTCGGCAAAGCGTCCTACATATTCGCCGTTGGCATTTCTTACGGCAGCGTTCTCGCCGCTCAGTGTCTGCCATTCGATGCGTCCGCCGTAGTAGACGTTGAGTTTCGGGGTGATGTCCCAGTCGTGTGTGATATAGAGGGCAAGCTTGTTCTCATGGCCTTTGTAATACTCTGACGCGTTCTTGTTGAAGTCATAGAAGTAGTCGTTGCGTTTGTTGGCGTCGTAGAGTCTTACGGCATAGCCTCCGTCGGCAGGCACGCTCTGGTCATACATAGTGGTGTTTGAAGTGTAGTCGATATCGTAGTACCACTCGTTAAGACCTACGCGGAGTGTTGATGTCCTGAATTTCTTTGAAAGCTCTGACGTGAACATCAGCTCGTCGATGTCGCCGCTGTTGAGACAAGACATACGTGTCTGAACGTAGTCGCCTTTATAAGATGTGAGCTGTCCGTCTATTCCGCGTGTAACATAATTGTATGTGTTGTCGCCGCTTACCTTTATCAGCGACATAGGTGTCTGATAAACCAGCGCGCCGTGGGCGTTGTCGTAGCGTCCGATGATTTTCCATGTCAGACCGTTGTCCCATTTGTATGTGTTCATAAGCGTAACCTCGCTTGAGTGGTTCTCTGAAGCGTCATACAGAGTGGTCTGCTTCAGCTCGCCCGTACGCATGTCGCGGTATACGATGTTGTTGTCGGTAGGCAGATAAGATGTTGTTCCGAGCTTGAAGTCGCCATACTCCTTGACGCTTCCGTCGCCTACATATATGAACGGTGCCGACTGTGTGGCAAAGGTGTATACGGGGTGGCTGTTAGAGTAATGATAGATGGCTGTAAACTCACCGCGGTCCTTGTCGTAGAGCTTTGTCAGGGCAGCCTTGTATATCTGGGTGCGGTCCTGATAAGGAGTGAGCTTGATGTTGAATGTTCCCGGGTCGAAGTCCTGATACATGTTGGCGCTGTAATACCATCCCTTGCCCATAGAGCCGTTGAGGTTCAGCGAGAATTCCTGCAGTCCGAAGTGGTTCGACTTGTAGTCGAGCTTTCCGTGAAAGCCTTCCTGTCCGAGCTGTGTGAAAGAGTTGACGGCGTATCCGATGTTACCGGTTGTGATGGCCGTCTCAGATATCTTCAGAAGTCCCACATGACTCAGGCTCGCATCCGAGCGCCAGTTGGAGTTCACAGAGTGCGGGTTGGTGGCATAAGTAACGGGCAGACCGTTCTCGAGCACGTTGACGTCGGCCGAGGGCAGACCAATCTGAATCTCGCGCGGTCCGTTAGCACTTGCTGCGTTGAGCATCACGTTGCGGTTGCCTTCCTCTTTCGAAGAACTGCCGCTCTTGTCCTTACTTTCATTTGTTTGTGCCTGTGCGCACGTGAGAGCAAACAATGGCAGGAGCGCAACCATGCCAAGTTTTGTTGACGTTTGACTGAATATCTTCATAATCATCAAAAGTTTTATTTAATGCTTAGTTATGTAAAATTTTCGGTTGCAAATGTAGTGCATATTGCGTGTGTGGTGTCTAAAATATGTTTCCTGAGGATAGAAAAAATCGTTCATGAAACAAAATTTACATGATTTGAACGTTTATTTTTATTACAAAGGGGGTATTTTGGCAAAAAATAATGTTTAAAAGACATTTATTCGCAAATTTAATATGGCAGAAATAAATATGAACGGAATATAAACATATACGAAACCGGCAAAGCTTAATTTATGAAAAAACAGCCGGAAGGTATCATTTTTTATACCGAAAACTCGCCGTTTGCAGCATTATTTTTACCAAAATTTACTAACTTTGGCAACACACTTACAAGGCTCCGGCATGACGCACGTATGTAGCTGTGTTACAGAATGTTACAGGAGCCTTTGCAAAAGGTGGCCTTTCGGGCTGCAAAAGATGGCTTTTCAGCGTGCGATTTGTGGCCTTTTACAACGCAAAAGGCGGTCTTTTGGAAAACAGCCTCGCGCCGGCACTTATCAGACAGGACTTATGGCCGGATTCGGGATGAGTGAGACCTGATGTCATGAGGATATTTTCTGCATCGGCAAAAGCATGCCGGCCATGGCTCTTCAGCATGCCCCACAGGGGCGGCGAGCACGAAGCAATATGGCAACAGGACTATAAAAAACGGCACTCCGGATGCCTCAGCATACAAAAACCGTGAAAATTTTACATAACTCTCACATTGTACAGGCGTGAGATAAAAACTTTTTCGCTAAACAGAAAAAGCGCGTTTCTGTAGTAAGAGACATCCGGAAGCCATGTGTCATACATCGTCTGACTCATGGCAATGCGGCTCTCCGGAGCCGCATTTTTATGCCGAATAGATATCATGCCTATGGGATCCGATCCCTGTCGCAACAGCCAAGATCGAAGGCCGGAGGCATTTAGTTAACATAGACTTTTAAGACAATCCGTTGATTATCAATCATTTACAGCATCCACAAGAATCTTTGCGGCCATACATATTGCCGTATGATATGCTTTTATGCCCCCAAAGGGCTGAAAACCTACTTACACCGGCATCGCATTATAAAAAATCATGCACTGGCCATGCTAAAAAATAAAACTGCCGGAAACGCATCCCTGCGGCCCCGGCAGGCATTGCTAAAATATCATGATTCTGTGTTATCGTTTAACGCTGGCCGTAATCTCGCCCGGCAGTACGGGCATGGCGCCGCTCTGCGTGCACACATAGGCTGACACCTTTACCGCAAGGGCATGGGCATCCCTGACGCCCATGCCGCTCAAAATGGCGGCACAGAACGTGCCCGTGAACGAGTCGCCCGCACCTACAGTGTCTGCCACTTCTACTATCGGAGTCTCCTGGAAGGACACGCTCCCGGGTGTGAACACGTAGCTGCCGTTGACGCCGCATGTCAGCACAAGCATGTCAAGGTTGTACTTGCCAAGTATCAGCCAGCACTTGTTGCTCATGTCAAGACCGGGATAGCCGAACAGGCGGCCTATCACGACGAGCTCCTCGTCGTTTATCTTCAGTACGTTGCAGCGCTTCACAGACTCGCTTATCACTTCCTTCGTGTAGAAGTTCTGGCGAAGGTTGATGTCGAATATCTTCAGGACGCCCTTGTCTGAGGGCATCGCGTCGAGGAACTTGCCGATCGTTTCGCGCGAAACTACGTTGCGCTGGGCCAGAGAGCCCCAGCACACTGCACGGCAGTCGCGGGCAAGGGCCTCAAGCTCCGGGGTGAAGGGGATGTTGTCCCAGGCCACGTTCTCGCGGATGTCATACGTCGGGATGCCGTCGTCGTCGAGCGTAACCTGAACAGTGCCAGTGGGATAAGGTACGCGAGGCATCATGTATTTAAGACCTTTATCGTCAAGGGCGGCGAGGGTCTCGTCGCCTAGGCGGTCGTCGCCCACGGCGCTGACGGCCACGGAGTCGAAGCCGAACTGGCCGGCATGGTAGGCGAAGTTGGCAGGAGCTCCGCCCAGCTTCTTGCCGTCGGGAAGTACGTCCCAAAGGGCTTCGCCAAGACCTACTATTATATCTTTCATATCGTTATGCTTGTTTGTTTGAAGTTTGTCAATGTTTTACCTTGTTTATATAATAAAGGAGATAGACCACGCCGACTGACATCACGCCTACGGCTCCAGCCTGGCCTGCAGCGTCGGAGGCGAAGCCCATCAGAAGGGGGAACACAGTGCCGCCGAAAAGACCCATGATCATCAGGCCCGAAACCTCGTTCTGACGATCGGGGACTGAAAGAAGCGCCTGAGAGAACACTATCGAGAAGATGTTCGAGTTGCCGTAGCCTACAAGCGCTATCGCAGTGTAGAGCACGGCCTTCGACGTGCCGAAGAACATGCCGCACATGCTAAGGGCCATCATAACAACGCTTATGGCAAAGAACACGCGGTTGTTCATCACGCGGAGGAAGAACGAGCCTGTCAGGCAGCCTGCCGTACGGAAGATGAAGTAGAGGCTCGTGGCGAAGGCGGCGTCGTTAAGGCTCATCCCCAGACGCTCTATAAGGAGCTTGGGCGCAGTGGTGTTGGTGCCGACGTCGATGCCAACATGGCACATGATGCCAAGGAAGGACAGAAGGACGATGGGCTTGCCGAGAAGGCGGAGGCAGTCGCCGAAGCCCGAAACCTTGCCCGCGGGGGCTTCTTCCTTAATGGGGGTTACCAGCAGAAGGAGCGTGGCAAGCACGCCTGCAACGAAGTATACCAGGAACAGAACGCGCCAGCCCATGCCCAGAGAAGGAAGCACGCCCGTGGCGCCCCACATGGCTATGTAGGGGGCGAGGAAAGAGGCGATGGCCTTGATGAACTGACCGAACGTAAGGGTGCTGGCAAGGTTGTCGCCGCGGATTACGGTCGAGATCAGCGGGTTGAGCGATGTCTGCATCAGGGTGTTGCCTATGCCGAGCAGAGAGAACGACAGAAGCATTATGGCGAAGCTCTCGCCGAAGAGCGGAAGAACGAGCGAAACGGCTGTCACGGCAAGAGACAGCAGCACCGTGTTCTTGCGCCCGATACGGTTCATAAGCATGCCTGTGGGCACTGAGAAGATAAGGAACCAGAAGAACACCAGCGAGGGGAACACGTTGGCGACGGAGTCGCTCAGCCCAAGGTCTGACTTCACGTAGTTGGAGGCGATGCCGACAAGGTCGACAAAACCCATGGCGAAGAAGCAGAACATCACAGGGATGAGATATATGGTCTTGGTTGGTTTCATAAGTTATTTGTTTAAAGGATATACAACGAGCGAGGCCGACTTCTTCTTGCCGCCGCACTTAACTGATATGCTGTTGTATGGCTCTGACGGGAACACGAGGTTGGTCATAACCGATCGTCCGCCGTTGGCAAAGGCCTCAACGCTGCAGTTGTCTACATAAAGGCGCAGCTCATTGAGCTTAGATCCTACAACGGGGGCCACAGACACGGCAGGGAACTGGTCGCTGAACGAAACGTTTCCGCTCTTGCGGCGGTCGAAACTCAGAGTGCCTTTGGCTGCATCATACATCATGCTTACGTTCTCGCCCTTTGTGTTAGAGAGCACAAGCTCAACGTTGCCGGCATTGTCATTGCCCAGAGTGAGCACCACCTCATAGGTGCCGCGCGGCTTGCTGAACATCTTGCTTATGGTCTTCGAGCCTGAAATATTCTTCTTCACGGCAGCCTTTCCTCTCATCTTCTCGTTCTCGACAGAAGGCTTCGATGCCAGATATTCTGTCGTTCCGTCTGTATAGAGATACAGGTCGCGCGCAATGGTGTTGGCACTTCTATACTGCTGTGTGGGCGCCTGGTTGGCATACTGCCAGTTGCTCATCCAGCCTATCATTATGCGGCGTCCGTCGGGAGCGTTGTCAAAAGTTACTCCGGCATAGTTGTCCTTGCCATAGTCGGCCCATTTTGTAACCTCGGGCTTTGTGTCACAGGTAAACTTATGACCGTCGAATGTTCCGGTGAAATACTGTGTGGCGCTGCCGCCTGCAGGTCCGCCGGGGTTTATGTTGCACACAAGCACCCACTTGCTGTAGTTCTTGCCTTCAACAGGCAGTTCAAAGAGGTCGGGACACTCCCACACGCCCTCATGGCATCCGTAGCCCTTGCCGAAGCTGCTCTCATAGGTCCATTCTTTCAGGTTGGCCGAAGAGTATATGCGCATCTCCTGTCCTGCTGCCAGAATCAGAATCCAGCGGCCGCTCTTTTCGTGACGGAACACGTGCGGATCGCGGAAGTCTGGCACGTCGGCAGTCAGAATTGGGTTACCGTCATATTTTGTAAATGTCTTTCCGTTGTCAGTGCTGTAGGCCATGCTCTGCGTCTGGTTCTCGCCTGCCGTGGTGTAGAATGCCACTACGGCTCCGGCACCAAACCCGGCGGTATTATCCTTGTCAACCACACAGCTGCCGCTGAAGATTGTGCCAAGGCCGTCGGGTTCAATGGCCAAGCCTTCGTCGGTCCAGTTTACGAGGTCACGGCTTGAGGAGTGTCCCCATGTCATGTTCTCCCATTGTGAACCGTACGGATTGTATTGATAATAAAGATTGTATACGCCGTCTTTATAGAACATTCCGTTAGGGTCGTTCATCCAGCCGTATGCAGGCGTGTGATGATATGCGGGACGGAACTTCTCGCGGTTAGCAGTGTCAAAGGTGTCGGCATAAGAAATGTTTTTCCAGCAGGCATAATCCTTCATTGCCGTAGGCTTGCCGTCAACTCCGTTTACATGGAAGTCGAACAAAACCTTCTTGCCGTCAAGCTTCGAGATGTCCAGCGGAACGTAATAGTCTATATTGTCTGTGGCAAGCTTTACGTTCAATGTCTTTACAACATTATTGTCAACAATCACTTTGACATTGGTTATTTCTGATGACTCCTGCACAGGCAGCAGCACGTAGCGGCTATTGCCCTCAGCGCGCATAATACAATGCGACTTGCTCAGGAAAGACACATTACAATTCTGTGCAGCCACCTGAAAAGAGGCTGTTCCAAGAAGTAATGCTACAAGTATATTTCTTATTTTCATGATTATATTCTTTATATATCCTAAAAATTTTTCTCTATTCAAGACGGAACGGTTAATATTTTGCAGGTTCTGATCAGAGCTGTTATTTGTTCAAAATACGTTTCAGCACTTAACAAGGCACACTCTTCTGTTATGCTGTATCCTTTATGAATCTGCAATGTCGGCAGCATTCCTGCACGCTGCACCTACACGACCGCCGTCATTATAATTTTACCAATGTATACAATATTGGCAATATCCTTTTAAAAACAATCTTATTACCTTTAAAAGATACATCCGCACGAAATCTTATGCAAAATACATCGCACATCCGCCGGATGTATCTTCATCAACTTAAAATACCTATCATCTTCTATTCCATGAATGCAACCGGCAATTATCCTTTAATCATAATTCTGATTCTGGGTGTATAATCCAGGTATGTAGAACAACTGATTATAAGGTATCGGGAAGAACTCGTTCTTGCCTGCCGTAAAGTGAGCATCGCGGTAATACTGTCCGTAATGCTGTTCCCTGGCACTTGTAACATTGCCGTTTTCATCGTATGATACTGGCGCGCCTTCCATCACGTTGCCGTTGTGGTCGAAGAAGCCGTATGTAGAGTTCTGCTCGCTTGCGAAGTAAGCGTTAAGTGTCTGAGAAGCAACACCCCAACGGCGCAGGTCGAAGAAGCGTCCGTTCTCCATAGCCATCTCAAGACGGCGCTCCCAGCGCAGGCACTTGCGTGCGTTCTCCTTGTTGTCGAAATACGGAGAAACAGGATATTCTGCTATCTGGCACTGGTCGGCAGCATATTCAATGTGCTTGTTCACAGAGTTGGCAGCACGGCGTCTGATATCGTTGATGATGACGCGGGCCTCAGACAGACGGCCAAGTTCGATGAGTGCTTCAGCACGCATAAGCATGACATCTGTATAACGTATTACATAGTCGTTTGTTGCAAAAGCCTGCCATGAATCATTGAAGGTCTCACCCTTAGAACGCTGCGGAACTTCCTTAAGCGATGTATAATAGCCATAGTCGGTAGCGTCGCGAGAGTTAGCCATAGTCTGCGTATATTCCTTCTCGTATTTGTATGGGAAAGATGGCATTCCTACAGTATGGAACAATCTCGGATCCCACTTCTGTGCAGTAGGCTGTCCGTTGATAGGATAGTCAACACTGTCGTTGTAATTGTCAAACATTGGCAGACCGTCCTTTGTCTTGAAGGCATTTACGAGGTTCTGAGAAGGCTTGTGGAAATCCCATCCGCAAGACCACATACCCCAGCAGCCGTTAAGCATTACCGACCAGTTGGCACGGCCGTAAGTAGTATGGTCATCCTCATAGTCAGAACACTGTACTGCAAACACAGACTCTTTACTGTTCTTATATTCGGGAAGGAAAATGTCGCCATAATCCTCGAGATAACCGTAATCAGAGTTGACAACTTCGTCGGTGTATATCACAACGCTGTCCATATAGTTTGTGTTGATGTGGTCAACACCTGTACCTGCTTCATATCCGTTACCCCATGCCAGGTTAAGATAGCATTTTGCAAGGTATGCCGCGGCTGCCACCTTGTTGGCACGGCCGTCCTGTCCCGGTTCTTTTACCGGCAAAACATCATAAGCAACCTTAAAGTCGCTGATAATCTTGCCGAAGAGTTCTTCATAAGTGTACTGGTCATTTCTTACAGACTCCTGTGTTCCGTCGTCTTCTACTCTCTCATCAATCCAAGGTATTTTACGGAATACGGTGAGCAGCTTATAGTAGAAATGACCACGGAGGAATTTAACCTCAGCCACACGCTGGCGTGTAGTCTCGGCTCCGAGCTTGCTCTCGCCGTTACGTTCAAGTGACAGCAATGCACGGTTGCAGCGAGACACGGCACAATAAAGACGATACCACAACTCGTCCATCTCACCCGGAGTGGTAGAAGTCAGTGTTGTCCATATATCCATGGCATGATATCCTGTATCATTAGGTCCGCTTCCGCCCTTAAGACAGTCATCAGACGTTATGTCTCCATAAGGAAAGAGATTAAACGGATATGAGAACCAGCAGTCGCCGAGCATGGCGTAAGCAGAGGTAACCATTCCTTCAGGATCAGAAAAGGCCTTATCCTCGTCTACCACAGCAGTAGGAGTATAGTCAAGAAAATCGTCACAGCTTGTCAGCGTAAGGCCCAGGACGCATGCTGCTAATATGCTATATATCTTTTTCATTTTGATAAATCGTTAAAATGTTAGAAACTTAATTGTAATCCGAATGAGAGTGATGTTGACAACGGATAGTTCCAGTCCGGGTTCTCCGGATCAGGACATGTAAGGCTTGAACTCTTTATTGTAAGCAGGTTCTGGCCTGAAAGATAAACGCGTGCACTTGTCATCTTTAGCTTTGAAATAAGACTTGAAGGGAATGTGTATCCCACCTGCAGCGTACGCAGTTTCAGATAAGATCCGTTCTCAACGAAATAGCTTGATGCGCGGCCTTCGTCGGCTGTATTGGTCGTTGACAGCCTCGGGATGGTTGATCCGGTATTGTTGGTGTTCCATGCGTTGAGCAGTCGGTTACCCTTGTTAGATCCTGCGTCAGTAACAGCCCAGAAGTCTGTCTGGAATTTCTGGTTGTTATAAACATCCTTGTCGTAAACGCCCTGCCAGAACATGCTCAGGTCGAAACCTTTATATGTAAGGCCTATGTTGATGCCATAAGAGAACTTAGGAACGGGATTGTAGATCCAATCCTGGTCATCAGAGTTGATAACACCATTCTTGTCGAGGTCGGCGTATTTAAGTCCGCCCACACGCGCATTGGCCTGACCGGATGCATTAACTTCCTCTTGTGTCTGATAAAGTCCCTCAACAACGTATCCTACTATTGAACCATAAGGCTGTTCTGACTCTACGAGATTCTCCTTAGACGTATGAGCATAAGAGCCTGTTGCTGTTTCGGGCAGAGATGTAACCTTGTTGCGGAAGAAGTCGGCGTTGGCGTTGATGTCGAGTCCAAGTCCGCATGGCAGTGTCTTGCGGTATCCGAGCATAAACTCCATACCCCAGTTGCGCAGCGAAGGACCATTCATCCATGTTGCACCACCCTCGCCCTTTGTACCGATATATGCCGGATTGATAAGCATGTCGTCAACGTCCTTGATATACCAGTCGATAGAACCATAGAGCATGTTGTGGAACAGCGTAAAGTCTGTACCTATATTATATTGTGTGGCCGACTCCCACTTCAGGTTTGCATTAGGCAGCTGTGTGGCACGGTATCCAGAAGGGAATGTGCCTGAGCCCTGAAGGAAAAGGTCATAGGCTGTAGAGGTTATACGGTCTAATCCATAATCAGCGACATACAGTCCGAATTGTGCGTTGTTGTCTATAGCCTGGTTACCGGTCTTACCCCATGACAAACGTATTTTCCAGTCGTCTAACCAGTCTTTCTCAAGCAGTTTGGATACACGGAAGCCTAATGTGGCTGCGGGGAATGTACCCCAGCGGTTGCCCTTGCCGAAACGTGAAGAACCGTCGCGGCGCATCGTGAACGAAGCCAAGATAAGATCATCATAATTATAGTCAACCTTACCGAAGAAAGAAGCGAGCCTGTATCCTACCATTGCGCCGGCAACGCGGGCTGTGCCTGTTGCAGCGTTAGGCCACATATAGTCAGGATCTTCGAGTGCATAGCCTTCATTGTAGCCAGACCAGTCGATAGAGTTCTGCTTTGACAACTCGACACCAAGCAGAACAGAGAAATCATGCTTGTCGGCAAGCGTAAAGTTGTAAGTGGCTGTGTTAGACCATGTCCAGTTCATATCATTCTTGTTAGAGAGCGTTGTGCTTGCAACGTTGTTGTTGACGATATCTGAATGGAAGGTATGATTCATCGACTGTATAAAAGATGTATAGAAGTCGATACCGAAGCTTGAACGGAGCACAAGGCCTTCAATCGGCTTCAGCTCTACGTATGCATTACCGAACAGACGCCAGTAGTCAAGATGGTTATCACGGTTCTGATACATCTCGCGGAGCGGGTTCTGACGGTCGGACATGCTTCCTACAGGACCACCGAATGTTGTTCCGTCAGTCTCATATACCGGCACGATAGGAGCCATTTTCAAGGCATTCTCCATTGGCGCACAGTCAACTTGTCTCGACCATGTTATGGTGAAGTTTTCGCCTACTGTAAGATTCTTGTTAATGTTGTAAGAAGAATTCATTCTGGCAGAAATATTCTCAAACGAAGTATACTTCAATATACCCTCGTTCTTTTTGTATCCTAAAGAGAATAATGCCGAATATTTGTCTGTTGCGTTAGATATAGACAGGTCGTAGTTCTGAGAGAAGCCTGTACGCGAAATCTCGTCAAGCCAGTCTGTATCTGAATATTTCATTGTTTTTGCGCTGTTGATAAATCCGTCATAACGGCCGTTTACAGTATAATTCTCATACTGTTCTGTTGCCGGATTCCATACAGTGATAGGGGTTCCGTTGGCGGCGTTGAGATTAAGTCCGTAGTTGGCTGCATATGTAACAGGGTCTATTCCGTCGTTCAGGGCTGCCTGAGCCATTGCAGTGGCATATTCGGCAGAGTTACACAGGTTCATCAATGACTGTGATGTGTAGAACGAAGCCGTAAGATTTGCAGAGAAGTCAACCTTCATCTTGCCGCCTTTCTTACCCTGCTTTGTCGTGATAATGATGACGCCGTTAGACGCGCGCGAACCATAGATAGAAGCCGAAGCCGCATCCTTAAGCACCTGCATGCTCTCAATGTCGTTAGTGTTAAGAGAGTTGAGAGACATTGTTGTTGGCACACCGTCGATTACGAAAAGCGGGTCTTGTGAAGAGTTGAACGAACCGATACCACGTATTCTTACTGTTCCTGTTCCTATTGGCGAACCGTTGCCTGTAACGGTCATACCCGGAACACGGCCCTGCAATGCACGCATCGGGTCGGCATCCGGACTTGTCTTCAGGTCGTCTGTCGAAACTACAGACACAGATCCTGTAAGGTCGGCTTTACGCTGAGTGGTATAACCTGTTACAACAAGTTCGTCCATAATGTTGCCGGCTTCCTCGAGCTTTACAATCATGTTCTGACGCGCCGGAAGCGTCACTGTGTTGTAACCTACATAAGAAATTCTGATCTTGGCGCCTTCCTTCACCTTTAATTTAAAGTTTCCGTCTATGTCGGTTACAGCACCGTTTGTCGTACCTTCTTCAAGCACACTGGCTCCAATAACCGTCTCACCTTGATCGTCTTTCACCGTACCGCTGACTTCCATCGTTGTCTGAGCCGTGGCATACAAGCCGAAACTCATTAAGACGAAGAACAGCACAATACGCTTTACGCTTGATAGCATTAGTTTAATGTTCTTCATATTTTTACTGCGTTTTTTTTATGGTTTAATAAATTGTTTATCGTGACTTTTGTCGCTAGCAAAATTATTTAGATTATGAAATTTCTGTTAACAATTTTATACCAATGAATTAAAAATTTCGTTCATGTAACAAAATTTACATACTTTGTACGATTTCTGTGGTCTGTTTTGCCCGTTTCATGGCCAATAAAGCCTAAAAGGGCTACACACTTATTAACATTTTCTTTATATTCCTGAATGCGGCAACAGAGATATGCCGTGGCTGGACACGGCGGCAGGGCAGGAATGAACAGACAGGACGAACAATAATGCAGACGAATCCCGAAGATAAATATTAGGTTAAGAAGTTTTGTTTTGTCTGGTTGGTACCGGGAATGAAAAGAGAGAGTGTGTCAAAACTAAAATTGGCACTCTACAAAGTTACAGATTATAACCATAGCACTAAAAAGGGTCGTATAAAACTCTGTATTGAGTAATTATACGACCCTTCATTTAGCTTTTTGGAGATGCTCAAGTTTCAAATTATCAGCTCATATTTTTTAAGAATGGAGTTTTGACACATCCCCACGCAATAATTATTTTTTGCTGATATTTATCTGACAAGCCGACTACACGCCGCGGCCCTCGTTAGGCAGATGGCCGAAATAGTCTTTAAAACACTTGGTGAAATAAGACGGCGACGAGAAGCCTACGTCGTAGGATATCTCCGACACGGTCTTCGACGTGGTGCGCAGCAGCTGCTCGGCGGCCTTAAGGCGCGTTATGCGTATTATCTCAACGGGCGACGAACCAGTGAGCTGCTTCACCTTACGGTAGAGCTGCACGCGACTAAGGCCGAGTTCGGCGGCAAGAGTCTCCACATTGAGCTCTGAGTCAGACAGATGCTCCTTCAGGCGATGCCTGAAGTCGGCCACAAAGCGTGTATCAGGATCGTCGGCAGCCTTGTCCTCCTCTGCCTCGGCACCCGAATAGATATTTTTCAGTTTCATGCGCTCATTGAGCAGATTGCGCACTCGCGACAGCAGCACGTTGCTGCTGAAGGGCTTGGTTATGTAGGCGTCGGCGCCGCAGTCGTAGCCCTCGGCGCGCTGGTCGTCGAAGGTGCGGGCCGTGAGCAGTATGACGGGCACATGGCTCGTGGCCGTCTCCGCCTTAAGCCGGCGGCACATCTCAAGACCATCCATCACGGGCATCATCACGTCGCAGATAACCAGGTCGGGCACATACTTGACGCACAAGGCGAGGCCCTCGCGGCCGTCGGACGCGCACTTGACATCGTAGTGGGCCGAGAGCAGACTGACGATATAGTCTTTAACGTCGCTGTTGTCGTCTACCACCACTATCGACTTGCGCTCGCCGTCGTCCTGTGCCGTCATCATCTCCACGCCGCCGCTCATAGGTATGTCTGCCGGAACGCTGTCGCCTGTCTCCAGGGCTGCTGCATCAGGCTGCTCCACTATGGTTTCTCCGGGCTGCGTCAGCGGCAGACTCACCGTAAACGTTGCCCCGCCGTCGGCGTTGGCCTCTGCCGTAACCTGTCCGTGATGAAGGTCGACGAAGGCCTTCACTATGGCAAGCCCGATGCCCGTGCCTCCGCGGTTTTCGGCTGATGCCTGGAAGAAGCGATCGAACACGTGGTTAATCTTGTCGCGCGGTATGCCTATGCCCGTATCGCTTACGGTCAGGCGCGCCATGCCGCCGTCGGCAGCAAGACTTATCCTCACTCTGCCGCCCTTGCGGTTGTATTTTATGGCGTTGCCGATAAGGTTATAGCATATACGCTCCATCTTATACAGGTCAGCCTCTATGTTTATGTCGTGGCCGCAGTCAACGCTCAGCTCCACGTCCCTGCTGTCGGCCAGCGGCGCAAAGTTGGCCACCCACTGCCCTACGCTGTCCGACAGGTTGAAGCGGCTCACGGTGAGCTGCATCTTGCCGTTCTGAATCTTGCGAAGGTCGAGAATCTCGCCAACAAGTCTGAGCATGACGTCGACATTCTTTCTTACCAGGCAGAGCATGGAGCGCTGCTGCGTGGTCAGGTTGTCGGCCTCGAGCATGCGCCTGACGGGGTCGGCAATGAGAGTGAGCGGTGTGCGGAACTCATGGCTTATGTTGGTGAAGAACACCAGCTTGGCGTTGGCAGCATCCTCGCGCATGCGCCGCTTTACTACGATGGTGCGGTAGAAGGCTACAAACGAAAGCACCAGCAGCACAAGGATGATGATGAACATCATGAGGTAGACCTTCTGATGGCTGTACTGCGTGAGATACATGTTCACGCGGTCGTGCATCATGTTGAGCTTGTCGTTTAGCTTGTTCATCTCTTCGGCCTGCATCAGCAGCACCTCGGCGTTGTCTTTGGTTACGAGGGCTGTCTTCATCAGGTTCTCGCGCTGGTAGGGATGCTTCTCAAGAATGCTCATGGCCAGCTGCATTACCATGTCGCCGCGCGTGGGATAGATATATGATGCGTCGAGCACGCCGTCGCGTACCAGCTCGATGCCTCCGCCCTTGCCCGGCAGGGCGTCGATGCCGATAAACTTTATGCGTCCGGCCAGTCCGCGTGCCTGGGCTGCCTGACGCGCGCCGAGGGCCATGCGGTCGTTGTGTGCAAACACGTAGTCGATGTTGCCGCCCACGCTGTCGAGCATGGCCTCCATGACCTTGCGCCCGCTCTGCTGCATCCATGTGCCGTTGCTCACGGCCACCAGCTCTATGCCCGGATAGTGTTTCAGGGCATCGGCAAAGCCCTGATGGCGCTCTATGGCCGGCGACGAGCCTTTAAGGCCCGTAATCTCCAGGACACGCCCCTTGCCGCCAAGGCGCGAAGCGATATACTCGCCCATGGTGCGCCCCATCTTTACGTTGTCGGCGCCGATAAATGCCGTGTATTTGTCTGAACCGGTCTTGCGGTCGAAAAGTATTACGGGTATGCCTTTGTTGTATGCGTTCTCGATGGCCGGCGTAACGGTGTTCATCTGGTTTGGGGCGACAATAAGGATGTCGACGCCATCGTTTACAAAGCTGTTTATCTGCTCAGTCTGCCTTACGTTGTCGTCGTTGGCCGAGGCCACCCTCAACGTGACGTTGTCGTAAAGATAAGTGCCGGCAAGCATCTCGGTGTTGAGCTTTTCGCGCCAGATGTCCTCGCTGCACTGCGACATAGCTATAACATACTCCTTACGGTCGGAACAGGCCGTCATGAGCGTTAACATCAATAAAGACAAAACGTAAGCAATATTTTTCATAGTCTGACCTCTGTTGGTTAATGCCTCACATAAGAGACTATCCTGCATTGAATAAAAAAACTTTTTTGAAAGAAAGAGCAGCGGCACGCATACCTTAGGAAACGGGCGGCCAACATGCCGCTGCTCTTTATATATTATATAAGATGTGTAAACAGAAGCATCATACGGATGACCTGCTGAAGCTGCGGGCTGGCCGCAGACAGGCCGGCATCATGCTGCCAAAGGATTTGGCAGGCACGACAGACATACACATCACAGGTTTCAGTAACATGACATCAACATTATTTGTCGAGTCTCCATACGCAGCCGTCCTTGGTGTCTTTCACCTCGAATCCGGCAGCAGCCAGCTCGTCGCGTATGCGGTCGCTTGTGGCCCAGTCTTTCTCGGCCTTTGCCTTTGCCCTGAGGCTCAGCACCATGTCTACCACCTTGCCGTAGGCTTCCTCGCGTGCGTCAGACGAGTTGCCCTTCTCTTCCTTCAGTCCGAGCAGGTCTATCGCAAAGAGGCGCATCGTGTCGGCAAGCTCCTTCAGGCAGTCGGCGCAGATAGTGGCCTTGTGGTCGAGCAGCTTGTTGACCACTCCGCAGGCCTCAAACAGATAGCTGATAACCTGAGGTGTGGCAAGGTCGTCGTTCATGGCGTCGTAGCACTTCTGGCGCAGGTTCTTCACAAACTCCTCGGTCTGCGCGTCGCACTTGTCTGACACGGGCACGCGGTCTAAGTCGGCGATGCCTGACATCAGTCGGGCCAGTCCCTTCTCGCTTGCCAGCAGGGCTTCGTTAGAGAAGTCTACCATGCCGCGGTAGTGGGCAGAGAGGATGAAGAAGCGTATCGTCATAGGCGAATAAGCCTTGTCGAGGCTCGGATGGTTGCCCGTGAAGAACTGCTCGAGCGTGATGAAGTTGCCGAGGCTCTTGCCCATCTTCTGTCCGTTGATGGTTATCATGTTGTTGTGCATCCAGTATTTCACCATCTGGTCGCCCTGGCTTGCCACAGCCTGCGCTATCTCGCACTCATGATGCGGGAACACGAGGTCCATGCCTCCGCCGTGTATGTCGAAGTGGTCGCCGAGATACTTGCGTCCCATGGCCGTACACTCGCAGTGCCATCCGGGGAAACCGTCGCTCCAGGGGCTCGGCCAGCGCATGATGTGCTCGGGCTGCGCCTTCTTCCACAGGGCGAAGTCGGCCTGGTTGCGCTTCTCGCCCACACCGTCGAGCTGGCGGCTGGCGTTGATAACGTCGTCGAGGTTGCGTCCCGACAGTATGCCGTAGTGATATTTCTCGTTATATTTTGCGATGTCGAAATAGATGCTGCCGTTGCTCTCATAGGCAAAGCCGTTGTCTATAATCTGCTTCACCAGCTCCTCCTGCTCTATGATGTGCCCAGTGGCGTGAGGCTCAATGCTTGGCGGCAGCACGTTGAGCGCCTTCATGGCGTCGTGATAGCGGTTGGTGTAGTGCTGTGCTATCTCCATAGGCTCGAGCTGCTCCAGACGTGCCTTCTTTGCTATCTTGTCGTCGCCATCGTCGGCATCGTGTTCCAGATGGCCCACGTCGGTGATGTTTCTGACGTAGCGCACCTTATAGCCCTGATGCTTGAGGTAGCGGAACAGGATGTCGAAGGTTATCGCCGGGCGTGCATGGCCCAGATGCGGATCGCCATACACTGTAGGGCCGCACACATACATGCCCACATTGGGGCTGTGGATAGGCACAAAGAGCTCCTTACGGCGGCTCAGAGTGTTATATATAAAAAACTTTTGTTCCATATTTTATTGTTTAAAATTAAACATGTCATTAACAGAATGATAACGTAACCCGACAACAAAGCCACCAAGATACGTTTGAGCGTTATGCCGAGATGCAGATTATCTTATGCAAAGATAATGCAAATCGAGAGCAGAAACATCAAGCGTGCTTGAATGTTATGCCGAGATGCAGCTTATTATTATGCAAAGATAACGCAAATCGAGAGCAGAATCGCCAAACCACGTTTGAGCGTTATGCCGAGATGCTGATTATATTATGCAAAGATAACGCAAATCATTGGTTTAACAAAATCAATGCAATGTTTTTTGAAAATATGTCAAAAGTGAACATCAGAAGCCACGCCTCTCATTTATATGCCACGGATAAAAATATTCGCTGAATAAGATTTCACATTCCGGCTATTTATACTTGAGGCATGTTAAAACCTCAATCTGTTATTAGAATTCGGTCGGGATTTTTGTTTTATATTGAGCAGATTTTCGTTAAATTTTTCACAAGCACTCTTATAACTGGCTACGCCGAAGTTAAAGGAGTTCAAGCAGTTAGAATCAAATGCCAACGTAGTGCTTGCGACAAGAAGCAACAAGACTTTTGGAGCCTACAAGTAGTGCAATGTAGGGACGCACCCCAGGTGCGTCCACCTATCATCAAACATTCCATTATATCGTAAACCATTGTAATACAAAGATTATCGGGAAATGCTGTTTAATTAGCCTGCGTTGAACTTGGTATGCGCTTAGCGCCTTGCGCCAATAGAAATAAAAAGACGGGCTGAAAACTGGAATACACAAAATTGATAAAGCTACGTGCAATCTAATGACTGATTTGGGGGTAACAGACAGGCTGCAACAGCGCCTGCCTCCATTAGCTGCAAAAAATCATAAGGAGAAAGCACGATTATGCTTAAAGGACGTTCGGAGAGAAAGACAGGAAAAGAAAGACTGTAATCAAAATCAGGCGTACAGGTTTCAAATCATTAACCTATCGTTTACGCATCGTAACTCGACCACTTTTCACTCAAAAGTGGCATGTTTTTGAAGCCCAAACCGGCCTTCTGATTTTCATGTTTTGGCGAGTGGCTTGTTGAGAAGATGCAGAGAGGCATCAGCAGGCATGTATCACAGCCTGCCACATGGCGAAAGAGACGCTGCGCACCATAAGAGATGACAAAAGGACGTGCCGCCCAAATTCCCATGAAAGGAACCGGACGGCACGGAAAATATCAACTTAGCCCTTAAACGAAATTAAAGGCAGAAAGCAGGAACATCAAAACTAGCATTTCGGGTGGATGTCGAGCTTAACAGGGCGAACCATGTTCTTGGCATCAAGGATGGTGTCGAGATCTTCCTGAGTAAGTATTCCTTCCTCAAGCACAAGCTCAACAACGCCGCGGCCTGTCTCCATGGCCTTCTTGGCAATCTCTGTAGAATGCTCGTAACCGATGTAGGGGTTGAGGGCTGTAACGATGCCGATGCTGCGGTTAACCTCGCGGCGGCAGTTATCCTCATTGGCAGTAATGCCGTCAACACAGAGCGTGCGCAGTGTGTCGCATGCGTTGGCCATAAGGTCTACTGACTCGAAGCAGCACTGAGCCATGACAGGCTCCATGGCGTTAAGCTCCATCTGGGCAGCCTCGCCGGCCATGGTGACACAAAGCTCATTGCCGATAATCTTGAACGCAACCTGGCTTACAACCTCAGGAATAACGGGATTTACCTTTCCGGGCATTATTGACGAACCGGGCTGACGTGCCGGGAGATTGATTTCTCCTAAACCGCAGCGCGGACCGCTGGCCAGCAGGCGAAGGTCGTTGCTTATCTTGCTCATCTTAACGGCGATGCGCTTCAGCTCTGACATATAGCCTATCATGCAAGATGTGTCTGAGGTTACGCCCACGAGGTCTTTTGCGAGAGTGATGTCCCATCCGGTAATCTCTGCCAAAGCCTTAACACACTTCTCTGCGTAGCCCGGCTCAGAGCATATGCCCGTACCTATGGCAGTTGCGCCCATGTTGACCTCAAGGAAGTCGGCTGCAGCCTGGTCGAGATGCAGCAGCTCTGCCTCGAGTATGCTTGCAAAGCCAGAGAAGGTCTGTCCGAGAGTCATCGGCACAGCGTCCTCGAGCTGTGTGCGTCCCATCTTTACGATGTGTGCAAACTCTTCCGACTTCTTGCAGAATGCTGCGATAAGCTCTTTGATATGTGGAACAAGGGCAAGATGGCTGGCATACATGCCCATGTGGATAGCCGTAGGATATGCGTCGTTGGTAGACTGTGAGCGGTTCACGTGGTCGTGAGAAGAGCAGTGCTCATAGTCGCCCGGCTTGAAGCCCATGTGCTTCAGCGCAATGTTGGCGATAACCTCGTTGGCGTTCATATTGGTGCTGGTGCCTGCTCCGCCCTGAATCATGTCCACGGGGAACTGGTCGTGATATTTGCCGGCCAATATGTCCTGACAAGCAGCCTTGATACCCTCATACTGGGCATCGGTAAGCAGCCCGAGCTGATGGTTTGCCTCAGCAGCAGCCCACTTTGTGTATGCCAGACCGTTGATGAACAGAGGATACTGGCTGAGTTTGAACTTACTGATTGAGAAATTCTCAACGCCGCGCAATGTCTGTATGCCATACAATGCGTCTGCCGGAATCTCACGTGCGCCGAGGAGGTCGTGCTCCATACGGATATTCTTTTCTGAATTCATAGTTTTAAGGTTTATATTTCAATTATGTGTTTTTACTATATTATTAAGGTGTTTCGGCATTATGTTATGCCTCCTTCCTTTCAGTGTCAAAGATAGTGCTAACTTTTCATTGTGCCAAACATTATCAGATTTTTAACACATCTAACGCACGTATTAGCGTAAAACAGACTAAAAAGCAGTACATATATCTTACAAATAGTCAACAAACGGCAAATATGGCATCGTCATCTACTCACCGTCAGTCATATGTCCCATCCCCGTTCTTTCCGGTATGTCCTCACAACTGGCATAAAAAAATAATGGGAGCATCCTCACGGACACTCCCATTCTCTCCTGCAACTTGACCTGTCGGTCAAAATATAAAAAACTTACCTAACTCTTATTTTCGTCACCTGCGAGCCGCTCTCTGTCTCTGTGCGCACGACAACCATGCCGCTGTCGACACCATTGAGAGTGCAGGTGAAGTTGCCGTTGGGCGTTACTTTCTTCAGAAGTGCACCGCCTGCCGACCATACGCTCACTGAACGCAGAGCCGTGTCTGACGTAACGACAACCTGGCGCGGAACGATAGAGCTTACGCTGACGTTGCCCTCTGCGCCCGTTTCGGTTATGCCTGTTGTACCCGAGCCGTGACCTATCAGGAAGTAGCGGCCGTATGACGGACCGTTAACCGTGAGCTGATAGCCCTCGTAGAGCGGTGTCTCGCTCTGCAGCTCGGCGTCATAGATAGCGGCATCCTTAACGGCTGCCACGCCGCTGAACGTAAGAGTTACCACTGAGCCGTCGGCTGCCGTAACGCCTAACGGTATGCGCTGTGCGTCTTTCAGCTGGTTGACGCTCACTGCCGTGTTGCCGGCTACGGTGTAAACCTTAGGAGCGTTGTCGGCATTGCCTGTCAGTCCGCTAATCATCTGTGCATCCTCCATGCCGAAGCCGTTGCTTGCCGAAGCGGCATAGCGCACAGCCGCGCTGCTTGAGCCTTCAGCGGCTTCTGCCGTTATCTTGAGAGAAGCGGTCTGTGAGCCTTCACCTGTTGAAGTTGTTTCAAACTTCTGCATGTCAGCAGTGAAATTAACTTTAAAATTGCCATTTTCATCAGGTGTTGCTTTTTCAGCTATTTGAACATAGAACACAGAATATGGTGCAATGAGAGATGTGTTCTCTGACCATGTCTTCTTACTTTCATCATAAGTTACAGCCGCTGTTGTTAGATCTGATCTAATCCAATATTTCTGTGCCAGCACGCCGCTATTGTCAGCATTGGCAGCATTGGCAGCAACAAACGCCTGGACATCGAGCGGAGCCATAAACGGGTTGCCCACCATCAGATACTTGCCGTCAGCAGACGGAGTAAGCTTAACTGTAACTTTATCAGAATGAACATACGTATACGGATCTCTGCGATCAACCATGTTGCTGACAAGCAGCTTGCCTGCATTATCACGATTCAATGTTCCTGTACTTACATCATAGCTTGTATCAGCCTTCGGGAAGCGGAACAGCAATGAGCTGTTAGATGTAACACCCTTGATAGAGAATCCTCCACCTGCAACATAAGGCACGCTTGCGTCGTTGTATGCAGAACTCCATTCTGTATCAAACGAAACAAGAGTTTTGTCACTGCCATTTTCAACGATATTTGCTCCTGTACTCCAGCTGCGCTGGTAAACGGCAGGATTCAGACGGTTATAATCGTTATCATTGAACGTTATATCCTTGAAATACTCTGTCTCTTGTCTTCCTGTTGCAGTAGGAGCATACCAGTCGCCGGCAACAACGCCCTGCAGCGGTGTGCTTACGGCTGTCCACTGTCCCGGAGTAACCTCCACGTCTGTCCATGCCTTGTTATAGAGCAGCTGCTCAGCATGCAGCATCTGTGCGCCCGGTTCAAAGTGGATGTCACGGCAGATGTTCACACGGTAGCGCTGAGTGGTGAGCGCTCCGTCTTTTTCATAAGCCATCAGGTCATACTGGATATTCTCTGTAGGCAGTTCCATATAACTTGGACGGCTCGAATTTACCCATCCATTACCGCCTTCTCCATATCCTGCCATATAAAGCTCAGCCCTGCTTCCTGCAGGCATGATGACATTAGAGAACAGCATCGGCACAAAGCCTTTGTCTGTTGTATTTTCAGCATTATCAGTATATGTGCCGTCTGTATTCTTCAAGTCCTTAGCATCGGCACGCTTCCAGTTGGCATCATTATTCCAGTTGCTTGTAGCACCGGTTCCATTCCATACAAGATTTTCAGGCACAACCTTCAACGTCAATGGGAACGAACCCCAACAACTGTTATTCACGGTTTCTCCATGTTCTGCAAAATGTATTGCAAATGTATAGACATAACCCTCACGCGGATTGAACGTGAATGTCTTTCCGTCTACAAGCGTCTGTTTATCAAAATAGAACTCAATATCAGCCTCATTTGTGTAAGGTGTAGTTGTGCTGTATTTATGAGCCTCCAGACTTATTATTTTACCTATAGGTAAATAATATTGGGTAAAACCGTTAAGTGGATTCATCAAATCAGAATACTGCGGATCGTCAGTGGAAATAAGATAAATTTGTGTATAGTCAATATCTCCACCTAGATTCTCTATCAACCCCAGCCTCTCTACATGTTCCTCATCTGTATAAGTTGCACCTCTAAGGTTTACTTTCAAAGAACCAACACCTTTTGCTGCATTTTTAAGTTGAGCAAGTCCGATACGCAAAGACGGATTGAAATCCGTAGAAGGATATTCCACTGAGTTAAATCCAGCATGCAGTTTTGGCGCAGCACCACTTGCAGTAAGATTTAGTGGAACATAGCCCCAACATATTTTTTCCCATTCCGTAGCTGTAATATCCGAATCAGATGGACGTATTGCCGGTATAGGACTTATTGTCAGTTCAAGACCTGTTTCCAATACAGTAATATCCAAACTGCTCTTATGAAGCACAAGTTTATTGTTCAGTCCTCCATCAGGAGCAGGTGTGTCAACATATTGTTTTATAAGGTCTATTTCATCCTGTGTAAGACTGATTTGACCTTCTGTTGCAGGAACGACACCGTCAAGTGTTTCTACATCACGATATTTTTCAATATTTCTCAAATCATGCAGAGCTGTTTCCAATGAAAAGCCGTCATGGTCTGCTACGAACTCTGCCTCAGAGCCAAAGAACCAGTCGAAGAACACTTCTGAATCTAACACCGTATAAATCTCTTCTCCTGTCTCAGGATCACGCTTGATAGTTCCATCATCATTCAGGTCTGGCACTCGCATCTGAGCAGAGAAATTAAATGCTTGTCCCACACAGAAATCTGTCTGCGGATTTGCCACCTCGCCGTTTATCTTTATAATAGTCTGAGAGGTTACAAAGAAACGGCTATGAATAGCACAAGGATCGTTCATTTCCTGAGCAAAATCTTCAATTGTGCTTACCGTACCGTCATTATCACGTATGAGCATAAGATACGCTCTGTTTGGCGACATCTCTGAATAGAAATCAACGGCAAGCCGGCGATTTTCTTCATCTGCAGTTCCTGCACGATAAAAATAATAGTTAGTTTTGTCTGTATTCTTTAAAGCCAGGTTTTCCTCAGAAGGTATATATTCTTTATTTTCTGTAAATACAGGCTTATAATGCAGGGAAGCTATCTCACGGTTATAACCAGCATCTTCGCCTGCTCCAATCATAGCGATTGAGCCTTTTATAGCTTCTGCAACTTGTTCTACCGTCGGATTTTGCTTATTAGAAAGAAGTCTGTTATACTCAGCTTCATCTATAAAGCAGAAATCTATTCCTGACGGAGATTTTCCTGTATCCGTTTCATCAGGATCAAGACCTACACGGTCGCACAGCTGGGCCCAGTCCAATGTTGCACTAAGCAATGTACGCTCGCCTGAACAGGTGTAATCCTTCTGCGTGACAGTAGCTGTCGGCTGGGCGATGAACACCTCTATCTCGTCAAGATAGAAGTCACCACCGGCTGTAGAACCGCAGTTATTGTCAACTTTCAATTCATAGCTTACAAAGTCTGCATTGAATTCAGTATTATTTACAAACGAGAAATACAACTGATACCAGTCATTCTGACTGCTGCCATAACCATTTGCATTGGTATATTCTGACCCGTCTGAGCTTGTAAGATATGTAGTTGTTGTTATCTGGCCTGTACTTTGACTACACAACGGAGTTTTCTTTCCATTTGCGTCAACACCATAAATAGTAAAAAGCATGGCTGAATTTTCGGAATCATCAGAATTTTCATCTGCACTTTTTACCCATGCACTTACCATCAACTTTGTACCACGGCAAAGATTTTCCTGGAAAGGCAACGTCATTACCGTACCTGGGCGGTCTGACGCATCAACGTATATAAAGAAACCGTCTGCGTTTTTTCCACCCATAGAAGGATTCGTCGGTGCTTTCACGCTATTCTTCACTTTATCACCATATCCTACATAAGTATTGGTTAATGCATAATATCCCCATTCTGCAAAAGGTTGACTATTATAAGATGCATTACCGTCTGTAGAACCGTTAAAATCATATGTTGTTGATCCGTCAAAAAAAGCATAAGAACTGTATCCCCATTCTACAGGGAAAGGATAATACCAGTTCTGACCATACAGATTTGCCACATCAGGATCATAATCAAGTGTTCTTGACGTCAGCAACGTATAATTCTCACGTAAAAACTCAGGTGTTCTGTTCTGATACGCAGTTCTATACCATGACTCACCCGTAACGCCAGTGCTCTCACCCTTACGCTGTCTGTCTATTCTGTCCAGCTGATGCTGTGTAAGCAGGCGGTTGTCTTTTTCAAACGTCAAATTAAACTTAGCTATATTATATGTTGTACCGCCAACATTTTTCGTTACAATAATGGTTGCTGTTTGCCCATCGGCAACGCTCCACGGATTACGCACACCGGCACCGGTTTTACGGAATGTTATAGTACGGCGTCTGCCTGTCAGTGTAATACTATTAGTTTCATTACCACCTGAAGCCGAATTATTCTTTCCACCTGTCAGCAGGCTAAAAACATCATTTGGAGAAGATATTGACACTTTAAGGTTATCGTTGCTGTCACCATTAATTCTATATCCACGGGCATCTTTCGACAACGCAACAAGTTCATCCGTCTGATTACCTAAATGGTCACACGGAAATGTGATGTTATATTCTTCCAGAAATTTCTTTCCTGTTCCATCACCTCCCTGATACTCAGAAGAAGCAAGACGGCCATATCCGTTTTTCCACATTTCTGTTTCGTCAGCTCCGCCTCTGCCGTCAACACCTATAATATAATAGATGGCTCGTGCGCTCAATGTCGGTTCAATATATCCGTTGTATCTAAAACTTCCACCATTACCAGACGAAAATGATTGAGTAAAATCTGTATAACCGGAAGCATCACAAGCTACAATATAATATTTGTTACCAGCGCTGCCATTATTAAAATTAAAGTCATTCTGGACATAGGTGTTATATTCATCATCTGTAGGATAAGTAAATGTTATTCTGTCCAAATAATTTGTGCCATTATTTCCCAAACCAGTATTAACGCCACCTACATATCCATTTGCAAAACGATAAGCAGTACTGTTAAAACTTACTATGTCATAAGTTCTGTTTCTATAAGTATAACTAAACGTACCTTCTGTAATAAAATTATACCACCTTTGGTATGCCTGCGCACTGAGCTGGTTCTGGCTGCTTGAAATGAGAGGCAGATACAAAGTTACAGACTCTCCTTTTCTGACATACAAAGTATCGATATATGTATGTGCTGCCTGGATATCTGTGTTTGTATAAGTATTTTTAAAGCTTGATGTCTCATCATCAAAAGTATCCATGTCTTTTGAAGCCTGACTCATGCCTGAATTGTTGCGTATGGTGTACCACTTATTAGGATACTTATGCTGAACATAATCATCCTGGTATCTATTAGAGATAGTCTGTCCCAATGCCGAAGATACGCACAGAATAGCAGAAACCAAGAATAATATCTTCTTTTTATATATTTGTTTCATATCTTATGTCCTCCTTATTTATTTTTTGAACATATTAAGCATTTCATGACGCAGATAGTCGAGACCGAACTCCGGTGTACGTGTTTTGCTCTTAAACGTGAATTTAGTAATGTCGTCGGTAACTACCTTTACTGTGTATGTGCGGTTATATGTTGCGCCATTATCTTTCCACGTAACCAAAAGGCTAAGATCAAAAGTCTTGCCGGCAGATGCCGTAACATGGCCCTTAATAGTCTTCACATTAGTAGTTTGGCTTTCAAAGATTATGCCGTCAACACCTTCTGGAATATTCCAATTACATTCAGGATTAGTAACAGTGGTTGTTCCTCCACTATTTTTCACTCCATTTACGGTAAACTCAAACTGGCATCCTTCGGGCACTACTATTTGATATGTATTATCAAAGCCTGTAATCTGAACTTCCACGGGCAGGCTGCCTATCGGGCTTACCCAGCATTGCGCTGCGAGGTCGAGGCCATAGTCGTTGAGCTGCAGCGTAAGCGGGAAGATGCTGTTGCGCGGAAGCTCGTCTCTTGCGGTGGTTGCCTCGTATGTAATTCCGTTCATCTCGTCAGTAGTAACGCTGACATTAAATTTATGGTCTGCCGGTGAAGAGTTTACATAAAAGTCAGGAATAACAAGTGTTCCTGTTGTACCTGTACCGTCAGCTTTCAGAGTTCCGTCACCAGGAACAGTTATATTCTTTGTCGTTGTGTATGTCGCTCCTTCCAACGTTTTATCTGAGAAGAGAGTTATCTTGTCGGCATATCCGCCAAACGACAGGGCCGTAACCTTTGTGTTGGCCTTGCCTGATATGCTCATTCTTATCTTGCTGACCAGGCGGTCGAGACCGATAGAAATGCTCTTGGTGGCAGCCGTAACCACAACCTGCTGCTTTGCGCTCATAGGAATAAACTTTCTCTCAGCAAAGTTAAGCTTTGCAGCTGGATCTTCAAGCACGATATTATCTATATCCACATTCAGAGTTGTGAGTGAAGCACCACTCTGCAATCCTGTAAGACTGCCCCATAAATTATCATAATAAGTATCAATGTTGGCAAAGGCATAAACGGTGTAAGTGCCTTCGGGAAGCGTGAAGGGGTCTGACACCCACGACTTCAGATTGCCCTGCTGCGCTGCAGTGTTACCGACAAATTCATCATCGGTGTTTGGCAACAGTTTTTTGGTAACAACATTGTTGTCGCCTACAATTAGCACGCAGAGGTTGTGCATATACTCACCATTGGTGCCAACTTCGTCTGCCCTTGTGTTCAGGTCGCCTTCCTCACGTGCCGTAATGCTCAGCTGCAGCGTAGCGGTGCCGTCGCCGCCCTGGTCGATGTCGTCGTCGAACGAGCATGAGGCAAGAGGCACGGCGCACAGCCATGGCAGCAGCCATAACATAGCCTTATATATATGTTGTTTCATTTTATTCATAACGTCAGTGTTTTTTCGTTAAAGTCATTTTATCACATAGGCAGAGGCTCCGGGTCGAGCAGCAACCAGTCGTTTACGTAAACATCAAGAATGATGTTCTCGTCCTCGCCGGGCACGTCGTTTCCGAGCGAATAGATGCTGTTGACCGTAAGCTTATAGATGTTGTTGCGCACAATGGCATACTCCATTATGCCCTTTGTTTCATCATTGTTGTCATTGCTGTGGCGCACCCACCATGTGTAATAGCATGTGGCGTCTTCGTATGTACGCACTCCGTAAGACTGCAAGGCTTCACGGGTAGATGTATCTTCGTTTTGGTCAAGTGTTACAGAATATACGTTGTTATTCAGACTTGCTGAATATCCGCATTTATTTAACATATACGCTTTCCATTTCAGACTTTCCTTAACCTGTGCAAGGTCTTGTGCTTCGTCCTGCCCCAGCAGGAAAGCCTTATAGCCTGACGGGTCGTTGTCGAGCAGCGATGCCGCAAAAGTCTTTACGGCTGCCCAATTGTCGCAGGCATCGATTTTATCGTCAAACTGACTGAAGTCGGCACCATACACGTATGTCATCATGTCTTCCATTGATGCAAATAGGTGAGTGCCGAGGGCGAAGAATGTTGCACCGCCTTGATAATTTGCCACGCCCTTCGGATGGAATGTTGCCTTGAACACCACGCCCGTGCTGTAGTCGCTGCCTGCCGCATCGGCTGCCGTAGTGTTTTCGAGGGTATAGCCTATACGTTGCCATGTTTCGGAAGTGCCCGGCTGAACGTAACCTGCCCACCAGTTGGGGTCTGAAGAACCGTTCATAAACCATGTTCCGTAAAGATTTCCATTCTTGCTTGCCGTCCATGGGTCGAGCACGTAATTTGTTGCTGCGCCGTTCTCGTCAGCAGTTTCATTGCCGAGATAAGACAGATTGGTGCCGTTAACATCGTCAGCAACGCGCTTTATGATATAGCTGCCTGCAGTAAGATTGTTCACCAGGGCTGCGCCGGTTATCTCAACTGTGGCACCAGTATATGCCGGGTCGGTACAAGTATAAGACGCTTCGGCCTTATAGTCGAGCCTTGCTGCCATGCGCTCTACGTTTACCGTAGCTTTTGCGGGGTCGCTCTCCGGGTTAGAATTAAGCGTGAGCGTGGCGTCGGCTGCTGATGTCATTACGAAGTCAGAATAGTTAGAGCCTGAGGCTGTCCATGCCGTGGTCTGTATATGATTGCGCACGTCATCGAGCGTGAGCGACTTGCCTGTCCACCAGTCTGCACCCGGATTAGCCACCACAATCACGTTGTATGTTCCGTTTTCGAGGTCTACCTGCTGCGGCGATGTTGTATATGTGCGGTCGCCCGACATGGTATTTCCAACGTTAAACGACACAGCGGCATTAATTTGTGTAGTGCCATCGCCGTTTACTCCATTATTTCCCTGATAGAAGAAGGCCACGGCAGATTTTATTTTATTCTCATAATCTTGTCCAGCCTCATCTCCGTCGCCCTGTTCGCCTCCCGTAGGATTAGAGCGCGTAGGCGTGCTTTGCTGCGATGCGAAGCTGAGCGAGACATAAGAAGATGCCGACATGCCGCCTCCGCCTGACGGAGCGGTGTCGATGTCTTCCTGCGCACAGCCGGCCGCGAGAGATGCCATAAGCAGGCATCCCGCAACGCCCTTAACTGTATGTAATATATTCTTGTTCATAGACATTCGTGATTTTTAGGTTGGTTGGCTGTTTTAATCACAGTTCCTCAAACTGCACTCGCTTGCTCCATCCCAGCACGCTGATGCTGATATTTACGTAAGCCAGGCGGTCGCCCTTGAGGTAGAAGTCGAGCTGATAGTCGTAGCCGCGGTCGAGGAATTCCTGTTCCGAGTAGCGGTATATCTCCTCGCTCGTGCGCAGACGGCTGAGCAGGTCGGGCAGATTGACACGCACCACTTCCATATTGGTGTTTTTGTTCACTATAGACAGTATGCCGTCGTCCTTTGCATCGGCATGATACAATATGCGCGATGTCATAAAGTCAGCATGAGCTATCTTGCCCACTCCGTCTATCGGGTCGCCGTTATGGTCGAAGGCCGGCGTGCGGTCGTCGGTGTTCCATGTTGCGTGCGGCGTATAGACCACGGTGCTGGTCTCGTCGAGCGAGTTATCCCAGAGGATGTGCGAGTTGCGGTCGGTGATGGTCATGTCATAGTTTGCCACGTCCATCTGTGTGGGGTCGTCGAGCTCGCGCATTGTCACGTTGATTTTCTTGGTGTCGCGCATGAGCGAGATTGTGTGGTAAGTAGGCTTTCCGGCGAACACCTCAACAGGTTCAACCTCCATGCCGTGCCACAGAGTGTCGAGCGGCAGTCCATGGTTGTCAACAAGGAGCATGTCGCTGCCCTGCTGTGTTGTCTCGAGTCTGACGTCGAGTGCCGTCATGTCGTCTCCGGCAGTAAGGTCAGAGCGGACGAAGCGTGCGCGTCCCGACTCCATCTGCTCAGAGTAAGAGTTTTGTCCGGCAAGCACTATGAACTTATACTTGCCCGGGTCGAGGTCCATCTTCATTGAGTATGTAGGCACGGCCAGCGGCAGCGAGCTGCCCACGTTGGCCTCCGACTGGCGTGTGACATACTTGCCGTTTTCGTCGAACACGTAGACATCTACAGCTCCCACATGGTCGTTGAACATGTCAGCGCGCTCAAGATTGTAGTCGTACTTGAAGTTGAGATACAGCCCCATGGGACAGTCGTCTCTGTCTTCGGTCATCATGTCGCACGATGTGAACACCGGTGTCGACAAAGCCGCAATGCACAGCCAAGTCAGACGCTTTATTGAAAGATACTTCATAAGCATATATATTTTTTGTTTTTATTTCCTTTATCCATATTTAATTGTTGCATTGTCTTTGCGCGGCGACATTGCTGTCTATCCTCGCCGGGCCAGCCCGGATGCCTATCTGTCTGTGTTGCTTAAGCAGATGTTTAGCCTTGGGCTGTCGCTGTTTATGTTGTGGGCACTTGCCCTTGAGCGTCGTGCCTCGTTGTTGTCAGTTTTAGTTTGCGGCAACATTGTTCCGCAACGGCTCCTCTCTCTGTGCCGGAGCTGCACCCCGCCGTATCTCATGGTGTCTCTGCGGGCAGACTTACATGCAGGCCACACCTCTGCGGCTTCTGCCTTTTTAAGAAAATGTGCGGCCGGCCCATACCGGCCGCACACTGATGTTGTCAATTAACTTTAACTTTTATGAAGTTCTATCTTATTAGAGACCTACGTTCTGGCTGCGCTTAGCCCAAGAGAGAACGTTGATTTCAACAGAAATGTAAGATTCCATTGGATCGTCAGGAGTACCATAAACTTCAGGAACATCAGCATAACCGATATCTCTAATTCCAGTTACGTTTATCTCATACCAGTTGTTACGCAATACACCATAACGGCCAAGGAAGTTATTTTCATTTCCGCCATATTCAACATTGCTCCATGGAGTCTGGTTATCATCGAAATGTCTGATCATTACCGGATAGTAAGCAACACCGTTTGCATAGCAAGAAACTTTCTTACCAGCATTTACTGCTGCCAAAATAGCGTTATTAGCTTCTGTACCAGGTTTCAGAGCATCAGGAATAACACCACCTTTAAAGTCAGCAGCTTTATCAGCAGATATTTCAATCTTTGTAACAGTCAAATCACCTGCAGCTTTATCAAATGTCACTGTAAGGTCGGCTCCTGTTATTTTTTTATCTGCACCGTCCAAATTTGCTGTCAACGCTGCTATTACAGCCTGATTGCCAAGATATTCTGCCTTAATTTCGTTTTCAGCTTGTTCTTCATTATAAATAGCACCCTTATTGTTATTCACGATATAGAAAGTATTACCTGCATTCAACGTAGCAGCTACAATAACACGTGTTGTCTGGTTCTGATTCTGACTATTTACATTAAATGTATTCTCAAGACAATAACCAGCAGTAGTCATTGCTGTCATACTGCTTGGAACTGGAGTAGTTCCAGATATCATATTGAAGTCAGCAGGAATATAGTCCCCTTCACCATTATAATTCGGGTCAACACCCCAATATGTACGATAAAGATTAGGACCAACAGCTGCAGAACCAACAAAGCGATAGTCACCATTTACGTTATAAGCCCACCAAGTATCTGAACCATTCATGTTGCGAACAAGGTATGTCTTTTTATTTGTAACATCAAATGTCCATCCACTTAATGTATAACTTATACCTGCATTATTTCCAAGATTACCGTCAGCACCAGTCACTGTAACCTTAGCAACAGCTCTCTCAACATAAACACTTGCTGCAGGATTATCTTCAGCTTCTGCTGCTGTAGAATATACATTTTCAGCATTAATCAACGTAAGAGTTGACAGCTTGCCACCAGTCGGCTGAGTTACGCCTCCAGGAACACTATAAAGAGGAGCATTGGTCATAAAGAAACCATCGCCTTCATCAGTTGTATCATACAATCTCTCTGCAGCAATTTCCTGTGCAGCTGCACTAAATGCAGCTAATGTAGTTGATGTGCTAAGATCTGTTCCATTCAGTTTCCAGGTTGTACCTTTATTTTCTGTAGTTAAAATATCGCCACGGTTAACCACTACCAAAGCATAAAGATCACCATTTACCGGTTTTGTAATTTTTTGGGTCACTTTAAATGTTGATGTGATATTACCGCCTACAGGATTCGGAGTTATTTTGCCAAGGTCATATCCTCCTGCAAATTTTGCATTTTCCTCATCTGTACCTTCGAATATTAACAATGTAGCATTTTTCACAGCATACTCTACAGGAAGGCCATCATCAAAGTTGTCATTTGCACGTGTACTTGGTGTTGTCGGCAGATTGATTGCAAGGCTGATATAGCCCTTTTCACCAGGTAATACAGTTCCCTGTCCGCCATTGTCAATAACATCCTCGCTTGAACAAGCTCCCAGCATCAGCGCTGCCAATGCGAAGGAAAATAATTTTACTTTTTTCATAATTTAAAAAATTGAGTTGGTTTAAAAAATATTTTTATCAATTCTCGTGTTTTTACATGTCGAGTATCTGCAGGTTTTTGTCCACTCCCTGTGCTCCGGCCTGCTTAGCCTGATTGAGCAGCTGGCGCGCCTGGCCGGTGTTGCCCTCGAGCATGGCCATCACGCCCTTGGCGTGCAGAGCCTGCGGCGAGTTGCCTGCCTTGCTGAGATAGCGTTTAGCACCCTCAAGGTCGCCGCTCTCCATGCGTGTGCATGCGGCATTGATGTTGGCCGTAGGGTCGTCGGGATACATGCGCACGGCGGTCTCCATAACCTCGTTGAACTCGCGCGAGCCCGGCTCGTAGGTCTGTGCCACCATATACATCTCTTCAAGCGAAAGCTGCTGCGGCTTGGTCTTCAGCACCTGTTTTGCCTCGTCTACCGAGAACGGGCGCACGCTGTAGCTCACCACATAGTCAGAGTGGCGCAGAGCGGGATACCATGAGTCGAGCATAAAGCGGTAGTCTGTAGGATAAGTAGACTTAATCTTCCACTCTTTGGCATCGGGGTCGAGCGTCTTGTCGTCGATGAGCTTAAGTATGGCATCGCTGTTGTCGAGATTGCCCTCAACGACATACTCGCGCAGGCCTTCCCAGTCTTCAGGCGTAGACGATACGGTGAAGAGGCGGTCTTCTATATGCACGAGCTTGCGCACATAGTCCTTGAGCGTCTTGGCACGGTTCTGTGCCAGATATGCGTTGTGCTCATAAGGCGACTCGGGCGAAGCATATCCGTGGATTTCGATGTTTGTTATGGTTGTGTTCTTGTCGTTCTTCACGAGGTTGATTGTGTTCACAATTTTCTCCAGCTCGCGCGGGTTGTTGCGGTATTCGGGATAGAGAGTGATTTTGTCAACGGGGAAGTCGATAAACGCGCGTCCTTCCTCATGGCGCACCTTCTGTGCCTCGGCTGCAGGGCGCATATACGGCATGAACGGCGTGCGCAGGCGCTTCAGCTCAACGGTGTTCTGGTCTTTCACGTCGCCACATCCGCAAAGGTCTTCAGCCACGATGACGTTAGAGTTCTTCATCCAGGGCTCATAGGGCAGCACGGCGCTGTAGTGGAGCGTCTGGTCGGTGTTGTTCTTACGTCTTACAGCCACCACGTTTGCCGGAAAGTCCTTATGTCCGCCGCGGCGGTAAGAGATGTCTTGCTTGCGTCCGTTCACTACTATCTGCGGCATCTGCCTCTCCTCGGTGTTGTTAGTGATGATGGGCGTGAAGACGAGCCTCATGTTAGAAGGCAGCTTCAGCGAGTCCATATTGAGGTCGAGGTCAACCACCATAGTCTGGTTAGTGTTCTCTACCTTGATATTCTCTACCGTCACCGTCCGTCCGGCCAGCTTAGGCTCCACGCTCTGTGCCTGCAGCGCGAGCGGCGCGGCCAGCAGGCATGCACAATATATAGATAATCTTTTCATGTCCTTGGTGGTTTATAGTATCAGAAGATGTAAATAAGACTCAGCGCGGCCTTTGTCGGGCCGAAATAGTTGGTGTGCGACGACTTGAGCTTCTCGCCGCAGGTTCCGCACTTGTATTTGTCATACTTTATGTAGTCGTATCCCAGGCCTATGGATGCCTCAAAGTTCCAGTGCTTTGACATCACCCACTGATATCCTGCCGTTACGCCTCCGCCTGCATACCATCCTTCATAGCGGTGGTCCTCAAGCTCGGGGAAGAACCCGAAAGGCAACTCAACGCTGCTTGCGTTGAACTGTCCGCCCATGAGGTGGGCACCGATGAACCAGCCATTGAAGCTCTCGCAGAACCAATAGCGGTATTCAGGCATAACAAGCCAGTGGCGCAGACTCGACTGGTCGCCGCCCGACTGTTTCCACGGATTAAGACCATAGAACAGCTGCAGCGTGCTTTTCTTGGCTCACCCGATAAATAGTGGGGAAAGAAAGAAAAAAATCTTATCTTTGCATCATGGAAAATTCAATGTTAGAGTCTTTGGTAAGC
>OGMT01000167.1_pt1 | contig 60481 bp, 90 predicted proteins | sample 1573271 | NCBI WGS metagenome assembly OGMT01 (sample SAMEA2582000, study PRJEB24529) | metagenome | biome: Human gut stool | place: China | collected 2011 | reverse complement strand
CCTCAAAAATTCCCCGGAGGAAAATTTATATTTTTGGGTTTACCTTTATATTAATTGCCAAAGGAGGCATTCATATGAACATAACATTGGACGACGGTCGTACAGAACTTTGGCAGTGGGACACCGGCCGTAAAATCGTAGTTGATGATAAGTCCGTTTCAGAAGTTCATTATTCAAAGTACAGTAGCACCCAGGCTATCACTAGAGAAGTGATTAACGGAAAAGCCGAGATCCCGAATTTTCTTCTTCAGGATACACATGCAGTGACCGTCTATGCATATTCTGGAAGTATAGAAAATGGATGCACCATGGCCGAGAAAACTTTTAATGTTGTAAAGAAGCCGAAGCCGGCCAACTATGTTGAAACCGAAGAAGACAAGGCAATTCTAGCAAAATTAAAAGCAGAGATCGGCGATCTGTCTGAGCTTCAAACTGAAGTGAAAGATAATCTTGTTGCAGCTATTAATGAAGCAAAAAGCATTGCGGGTTATGGTGTTAAGTATATTGCAGAAGGCTATATTGGAGAGAATAATGAATTTATTTGCACCACGTCTTCAGAAGAAGTTATACGTAGATGCAGCGAGATTGACGACGGCTGCCTTTGCGCAATTAGAATTGTAGATGAAGACAGTTATACCATTGCCATTGCTGAGGGCGGTCTATGCGGAGATAAGGGTATGATATTTTCACGAGTACATACCGATGACCGTGGCAACTTGTATACGCATTGGTGTAGTTTAAATATTGAATCGGATACGGTTAGCTGGAGCACTTATAAACACGAGAATATCACTAATAACTATTACGTTGAACTTGATGGAACGTATCCAAGCTATACACTTTCGAGTGCAACTCCTATCCAAGATATAAAAACTGCGTATGTTAATGGAAAGACGCTATTTTGCCGATGTAAAATTGGAGGCTACACGGCAGTGCTTCCACTATTTGTCCCAGGACCAACCTATAATCTCTGGCTTTTCAGCGGAAGTGGTGGAATCGATACTGGCAGCTTAAATTTTTATTCACAGTATTTTACCATTGCTGTAACTTCCAATGGTGTTATGGCCGAACAGGAATTTATTGCAACAAAAGAATATGTTGATAATAAAAAAGTTGTCGTCAAGTCTTCCACCGCCGGTAGCACCAAAAAATTCAAGATCACTGTCGACGACGCCGGCACACTCTCAGCTGTGGAGGTAACAACATCATGATCGAAGACGAATGGGCCTAGGCCCAAATTACGAATGCTATCTCATTTTCATATGGGATAGCATTTAAACGGGTTCATAAGGTTAATCCTAAGACTTTTTAGTCATGCTCAGCTGGTAGAGCTCCTTACTTCTCTTGCGGGTTACCTTTTCTCCTTTCATAATACATCCTTTTCTTCCACCTTATGAGCCCCTTTAAGTGCTATCCTGTTTCAATCATTTTTAAGAAAGGAGCGGAGCACATGTTGCACATAAAAGATGACGGAACTATCAGATTGACTAGAGGTGACACAGCTCGCCTTACAATTCCGATCATAAACTCGGCAAGTAATAGTGAATACACCATGCAAAGTGGCGATGTTCTCTTCTTTACTGTAAAGAAAAGTGCCAAGGGCACCAATTATTTATTCCAGAAGAAGGTAATTGGAGCTAATTCGATACACATAAAGCCCGAGGACACTGACAGTCTTTTATTTGGCAAGTATAAATACGACGTTCAGTTGACGACTGCATCTGGTGATGTCTACACAGTTATAGAGCCGTCAGTATTCGAAATTATGGAGGAGATTACGTAATGAGTAAAGCCATTATTAGGTCTGAGGGAATACTTTCTGGCTCTATAGTTTCGGAAGGAATTCTTAGAGGGTCGTTGTCGATGCCTATTGGCTACGAGGACTATTCTGGGCCTTATACGGTTACACCAAAAGTCGAATCCCAGTCTTTAAGCACTGCAGATAAACATCTTTCGCACGATGTAACAATCGAACCGATCACTTATTACGAAGTCAGCAATCAAAATGGAAAAACAATAATTATTGGAGGTAATTGATTATGGCAGATAACCAGCATGTTAATAAAGTAGTATGGGGGAGCACCGTTCTTATTGATCTTACTGCGGATACAGTTACCGGTGATAAGATCCTTACAAGTTACACAGCACATGATGCAACCGGCAACACTATTACCGGTACTTGTGACTTTGATGTAAATTCTCAGGATGCTAATGTTAAAGTCGCTGAAATTTTGAGTGGCAAAACCGCATATGCGAGAGGTACTAAGCTTACTGGTACGATGCCGAATAATGGAGCCGTTTCTCTCACAATTTCATCTCTCGATGATTCTGTTTCGATTGCCCAGGGTTATCATGACGGAAGTGGCAACGTTTCTATTCTCGCTACTGAAAAAGCTAAGCTTATTGCTGCTAATATTAAACAGGGGATTACTATTCTTGGTGTAACTGGTACTCTCGAACCGTCGAGTAGCGTGAAAGTCCACGCAAAATCTGTTACACCGAAGACAACCAACCAGACAGTTCTTCCTGGTGAAGGATACGATTATCTCTCACAGGTAGACGTCGCTGCAATTCCTTATGTCGAGACTGATAATTCCGCGGGTGGTAAGACTGTAACGATTGCTGGCGAGGGGTGATCCCATGGGTGTAAGCAAAGTTAATTTTGGCGGAGATACTCTTATTGATCTAACCAATGACTCTGTCGATGCCGCTAGTTTGCTAAAAGGCAAAACTGCACATAATGCTGCTGGAGAGCAAGTAGTTGGAACATTAGATGTTAAAGGCACACCGACAGAGGTATACACTTTTGATCAACGGCGAGATGAAGTTAAGCAATTTTTGCAAAATGTCGTTTATGACCCCAGTGATTACACAACATCGCAAATCCCAAACTACGTAACGACATCAAGCACCAACCGCCCGGTCGGGGCTACGATCACGGTGAAATCAGCGGGGGCGCTGACCGTGGTGGACGGCTACACGGGCAACAGTGTGACCAAAAACGTGGACGCCGGGGCTGTTACGATTTACAACTGTACGCCGGGCGCGGTGTCGAAGTTTGTGCTGTTGGGTGCTGACGGTAGCATCATCCAGCAGGGCGTCATTAAACCGACCGGAGCGTGCCGCATGATTCATTTGCTGAACGTGGACAACGTGCGCGATCTTGGAGGCTGGGATTGCGATGGTGGCATGGTAAAGTACGGGCTGCTCTTCAGGGGCGGCGAGATGTATGGATATCTGACCGATGACGGCAGACAACAGGCGATTGATATGCTCGGAATCCTCAAGGAAATTGACCTGCGTTTTGCGTCTGAACTGAACGGCAGGACAGAAAGTGGCTTTGGACCGACCGTAGATATGCTGTGGGTTGATATGACATGGAACGACCTTGCGTATCAGAAGTCAAGCGGGAATATCAAGGCGATCTTCGACCCGCTCTTCGATTATGTCATCGCAAACAAGCCGACATACTTCCACTGCTCTGCGGGCGCAGATCGAACGGGCGTGGTCGCTCTGCTGTGCGAAGCGATACTTGGGGTATCACAATCCGACTGTGATAAGGATTACGAACTCTCGAGTTTTAATTCTGGCGTCAGCACAGATGCGGAAGCCCGTCGCAGGAACGAAACGCCGTGGACGCGCGAGATTAACTACTTGAATGCCTATCCTGGTGCGACATTCCGCGATAAGGTGGTTAATTTTATGGTGTCGTGCGGCATTACAATCGAAAAAATCAACGCTTTCCGAGCAGCTATGATCGACGGGACGCCGGAGACAGTGACGGCAGATATCGCAACGTACAGCATCACAAGAACACTCACTGATGTCACAGTCAGCAACGGAGCGGCATCTGTGCAGCAGTACCAGCCGTTCGTAGCAAGCATCACTCCCACGAACGGCAAATTGATTGAATCCATCAAAGTGACGATGGGCGGGAAGGACGTGACTGCTGCTGTATTGCGTGGCAGCACGGACGTGCTGAGGCGAGCTGTACGGGTCGCTTTGACAAAATGCACAAGTAGCAACCCACGCGCGTATGTCATCGACGGGCAGTCTTATTGTACTGCGATAACTGCCGACACGGGGTGCGAAGTCAGTAATGTAAAAATCATGATGGGAGGTGAGGACGTGTCCACATTTTACAAAGATGGGGTCATAGCTATTCCAGAGGTGATCGGCGATATTGTTATCACGGCAACCGCTGTAGCCCAAGCCCCAGCATATACCAACCTGCTTGATGCCGCGATTGACATGGATGGCAACGTCATCGGGCATACGCCTATGTATAAAAATATGCGATACAATAGCAGCAGCGGTGCACCTGTTGCACACTCAGGGACGAATATCACGGGCTTGCTCCCGGTCAAAAAGGGTGATGTCGTGCGTATTCGATGGAAAGGGAACACTGATATATCATATCAATCTATCAAGTTTTTCAAGTCTGACCGAACCCAAGTCAAAGTCGGATATACATCTTTGGCCAATATCGAAAAAGGCCAAGCAGGGCCTGTTATAAACTTTAATGCTGCCAATGGAGTTGCCGATTTTGAGTTTACCAGCTCAAATGGCGCAGCCTATTTTTCAATCGTGCTCTACGACACGCTGGAAAATGTAATTGTTACTACAAACGAAGAAATCATATAAGCCTCAAAAGAGCCTTATGCTTTATGATTTCTTTATCCAGATCTGAATAAAAAAATCAGATGGCAGCAATGGTATTCTGCACCATTACATAACTGCAAAGAAAGGAGGCAGGGACAATGGCAAAAGTAAAGAGCAGTCAGCCTTCTGGCAATACCCGCCAGATAAGACCAGCACTTACACCAGAGGCTAGACAAAACCAGCTTATAGCTTTAGCGACAGATCTTGTAGAGAAAAGACTGATCGAGGGAACTGCCTCTTCTCAAGAGACAACCCATTTCCTTAAGTTAGCAACACAGGAGGCTAAGCTTAAGGTTAAAATATTGGAGAAGCAGGAAGAACTCATCTCTGCTAAGACTGAAGCTATTAAATCTAGCCAGAGGACAGAGGAGCTTTACAGAGATGCTATAATTGCTATGCGAGAGTATAGCGGCGGAGGCACTAGTGAAGACTTTTAAAAGATATTCTGAGCTGGTTAGGCTGCCAACATTCGAAGAGCGGTTCAATTATCTCAAGCTTAACGGCTCAGTTGGAATGGATACTTTTGGTTTCGATAGAGTATTCAATCAAATGTTTTACAACTCGCTTGAATGGAAGCAATGCAGAGATAAAATTATTGCTAGGGACCTTGGGTGCGATCTAGGGGTCCCAGGACATGAAATTTTTGGGTCAAAAGTAGTTATTCATCATATAAATCCAATAACTCTCGAGGATCTTGATAAGAAAACTGAGATACTATTGGACCCTGAGTATTTGATTACTACTACCCATTTTACTCATAATGCAATACATTACGGGGATTCGAATCTTTTGATTTCGGAGCCAATTGAACGAAAAAAGAATGACACGTGCCCTTGGAAAAGATGAAAGGAAATTCAAGAATGAGTGTACTAAATATTTACTCTGAGCCAGACATTAGCTCAGGCATTGTATGCACATTAGAATTACCAAGCCAGTTAGTAATTTCAGAAGAGGAATCGACGGAAGCATTTTATAAAGTCTATACCGAGTTTGGTTTAGCCGGTTTTTGCGAAAAGAGTGTCTCTGTTGGTTCTGAGGTGTCTGAAGAAGGCGCTAGAACATTTACATGAAGGAGGATTCAAAATGGAAACTAGTATTTTGGATTCTATTAAAAAACTCCTCGGAATACCATCTGAAGCTACAGAATTTGACACTGACATTCTGATTCACATCAATTCTGTATTTTCTATACTTACACAACTTGGCGTTGGCCCTTCAAGTGGGTTCAGCATCGAAGACTCCTCTGCTGAGTGGTCTGACTTTATCGGGGATGATGCCAGACTCTCCGATGTGAAGTCGTTCGTATATTTGAAAACCAGGCTTTTGTTTGACCCTCCTGCTAGTTCTGCTGCAATGGACGCCATGAATCGTATGGCGAGCGAATTGGAGTGGCGCATCAACGTTTCCGTTGATCCCAAGGGGGAATGATTCATGGCAAAAAGAACGCCGCTGGCGGTGAAAAGAAAATGCTGTGAAATGAAAGAAGCCGGAATGAGCAGTCATGAGATTTATGATTCGTATTACAAGCATGAAGTCGAAAATCCAATGACTCGTCGTTCATTTAGGACGGTTCTTGTTAGGTGGGCGAAAAAGAACTATCCTGATGATATAACTCTTGATTGTGGAACTTATGAAGGTTTTGTTGCTCATGATGCTACTGTACAGGTGGCAGCGAATGGAGAGATTGTTCAGGCATGGATTAAGCAGTATGCCGAAACACTTGACCCTGAAGAATTCGTGGCTACAATTAAAACTGTAGTCCAAAAGTATGAGTATGTAAAGCCCTCGTTTGAAGATTCCAAAAACATGCTCGAGATTTCGCTTTTCGATATGCATTGGGGCATTGCCTTTATGGACTATTACAAACCAGTCCTTGATGATGTACTAGAGATAATTACCAGTCATCACTGGGATAAGATTGTGATTCCATTCGGGCAAGACTTCTTTCATAACGATAGCATTGTAAATGGGCTGACAACAAGAGGAACTTGTATTGAGAAAGTTGACATGGTACGAGCCGTGAAAGAAGGCCAACAGTTCATGTACACTATTATCGATGCTGCTTTAGAAAACGCAGAAGAAGTTAAAGTTATCTACACTCCTGGCAATCATGATCAGAGTATCTCCTGGATGTTTATGCAGACTCTTTTAGCCAGATACGGTGAAACTATAGTCGATGATTCTTTAGAGTTTCGTAAGGTTATTAGTTATGGAAGCAATGCTATAATGATCACCCATGGCGATGCCAAGAAAGCAACCGCTAAAACTTTGGCCCACATTTTTCCAGTAGCATTTCCGAAAGAATTCGCGGATGCGACGATTCGTGAAGTTCATGCCGGTCATCTTCATCATGAAGGAGAAGCCGACATATATGGTGTAATGGTCAGAAGGCTGTCGTCCGGGGGGATTACTGACAAATGGTCTGACAGAGAAGATTTTATTGGGGCCCATAAGAGATTTATGCTATTTGAGTGGAGCGCCGATAAACTCAAGGCGATTCACTATATCTAACATAAAATTTGGGGAGAGAAATCAAAATGGAAAGACTACAACTTGTTCTCAGTATTATTAATGTCTTTTTTGCTATTGCACTAAGCGCAATAGCGCTTCTTAAGCCATTACGAAAAAAGTTTCTTGGGATGCATACTGTTGAAGATGGTCAGAAGTGTCTTCTGAGAGCGGATATGCTTCGGCTCTATTATCATCATCGCCAAGACCAGTCTGTTCGACAGTATGAATACGAAAATTTCATTTATGAATACAATGCTTATAAAGCATTAGGAGGAAACTCATTCATTGACAAAATCTACTTAGAGATTCAGGGATGGGAAGTCCTTAGTTGAAAGGAGGGCTAGCTATGGAGCCTAATACCTATTCAAGCGAACTCTATCATCATGGCGTACTTGGTATGAAGTGGGGAGTTCGTAGATACCAGAATAAAGATGGTTCACTTATTAAAAATAAGCGAGTGACTTCGAGTTCTACCGGAGACCGTAAATCGGTAGCAAATAAGAAAACAAAAACTAAGGAATCTTCTAAACCGAAAATTGTGAAGCCTAAGAAGAAGCGCCTTAGCGAAATGACAGATGCCGAGATTAATGAGCGTTTAGAAAGAATGACTCTTGAGAAAAAGTATCGCGATGCGCAGAGGGACGAAATGGCGCAAAATCGAGGGAAAAATTTTGCAATGAACTGCCTTGAATCCATCGGTAAGAATGTCATTGTTAATCTCGGAACTCAGGCCGGAAACCACATTGCTGGTAATGCCATCAATCGACTTGCCGGTGTCTCTTCCGACGATGCAAATAAACGTATCGTCAACCCCCAGAAGGGACAGTCTGACAAAAAGTAAGGCGGCGTAAAATGTCATTATCGAATACTGCCACTCCAATTTATTATGGCCAGTTTAGGGATGCTGTTATCAGAGGCGAGATTCCGGTTAATCGTGAGATTTCAATGGAGATGAACCGAATCGACGATCTCATTGCAAATCCAGGAATCTGGTATGATGATGAGGCTATTAATGGCTTTATTGCATTCTGCGAAAATGAGTTAACATTGACAAATGGCGAGGACCTTCATTTACTTGACTCGTTTAAGCTCTGGTCAGAACAGATTTTCGGTTGGTACTACTTTGTTGAACGAAGTGTTTATGTTCCGTCTCCGGATGGGCATGGCGGGCATTACGAAAAGAAACGTATTAAAAAGCGTCTGGTCAACAAGCAGTATTTGATCGTTGCTCGAGGCTCGGCCAAATCAATGTACGCGTCTTGCATTCAGAACTATTTCCTAAATGTCGATACTGCAACTACGCATCAAGTTACGACTGCTCCTACAATGGCCCAGGCTGAGGAAGTTATGTCTCCTATTCGAACTGCGATCACAAGGGCTAGAGGGCCGCTGTATAAGTTTTTGACAGAAGGATCTCTTCAGAACACAACGGGATCTAGAGCGAATCGCTGTCAGCTAGCTTCGACAAAGAAAGGAATTCAGAACTTTCTTACTGGCTCAATACTTGAGGTCAGACCAATGTCGATTGACAAACTTCAGGGTTTGCGAGTTAAGATCGCTACGGTTGACGAATGGCTTTCTGGTGATGTTAGAGAAGATCCGATAGGCGCACTTGAACAGGGCGCAGCTAAGGAGCAGGGGTCGGCTGAAAATAATGACTATCTCATTGTTGCGATCAGTTCAGAAGGTACTGTCCGAAATGGAAGTGGTGATACAATCAAAATGGAGTTGTCTGACATTCTTAAGGGAGAGTATTACAACCCTCATGTATCTATTTGGTGGTACAAATTGGATGACATTGAGGAAATTAATAACCCAGATATGTGGTTAAAGGCAAATCCGAATCTCGGCAAGACTGTTACTTATGAGACATATCAACTCGAAGTAGAGCGCGCTGAGAAAAACCCCGCGGCAAGAAATGATATTCTTGCTAAGCGTTTCGGAATTCCGATGGAAGGCTATACTTATTACTTCACTTATGAAGAGACCCTTCCTCACCGTAAACGGGAATTCTGGAAGATGCCTTGTTCCCTTGGGGGAGATCTTTCTCAGGGAGACGACTTCTGTGCCTTCACTTTCTTGTTCCCACTTTCCAATGGCAGCTTCGGCGTAAAAACTCGTAACTATATTACCGAACTTACGCTTGCAAAACTTCCAGCAGCAATGCGAACAAAATATGATCAGTTCATGAAAGAGGGCAGTCTTGTTGTTATGCCAGGAACTGTTCTCGACATGATGGAAGTTTATGAAGATCTTGACAATCATATTTCAGAAAGAGAGTATGATGTCCGTTGTTTCGGATTCGACCCTTACAACGCTAGAGAATTTGTTGAGCGTTGGGAGCGAGAGAATGGACCGTTCGGCATCGAGAAGGTAATCCAAGGTGCAAAAACCGAGTCTGTCCCACTCGGAGAGCTCAAGAAATTATCTGAGGAGAGAATGCTTTTGTTCGATGAAGATCTAATGACCTTCGCTATGGGCAACTGTATTACCCTTGAAGATACTAATGGCAACCGTAAGCTGCTCAAGAAGCGCTATGATCAAAAGATTGATGCTGTGGCAGCTATGATGGATGCCTATATTGCATTTAAACTCAATAGAGAAGCATTTGAATAATTAGAAGGAGATCTTGGCCCAGAATGGATTGCACTTGTGGAACTGAGATACACTCCCCAATGAAGGAGGAAAATCAAAATGGAACAATCTTTTGCATCCAGGCTTAAGCATGCCTGGAATGTTTTCCGAAGTCGAGACCCGACTGCTGAATTCGGGGACACTGGAGTATCATATTACTATCGACCCGATCGCCCCAAATTCACTCGTGGCAATGAAAGATCGATAACTACTTCGGTTCTAAATAGAATTGCTCTAGATGTGTCTGCTATTGATATTCGTCATGTTCGTCTCGATAAGAACGGACGATTTTTAGAAGAAATCAATTCTGGTCTTAATAATTGCCTCACATTGAGTGCTAACATGGACCAAACTGGCAGAGCATTTAAGCAAGATATTGTTATGTCGATGTTGGATGAGGGCTGTGTCGCGATCGTTCCGACGGACACTACGACCGATCCGAAGGTTACTGATTCATATGACGTTGAAACCATGCGGGTTGGTAAAATTATTCAGTGGCGTCCGCGGCATGTGCAAGTACGGCTCTACAACGAGCAAACAGGAAATAAAGAGGAGATTTGGCTTCCTAAGAAAATGGTGGCCATTGTAGAAAACCCTCTTTATGCTGTTATGAATGAACCTAACTCAACCATGCAGCGTCTGGTTCATAAGCTCGGTCTTCTCGATATAACAGACGAGCAGACCGCATCTGGCAAACTTGATTTGATCATTCAGTTGCCTTATGTAATAAAGACAGACGCTCGTCGCCAGCAAGCCGAGAACCGAAGAAAAGATATAGAAATGCAGTTGGCCGGGTCCAAATATGGTATTGCTTACACCGATGGAACCGAAAAGATTACTCAACTTAATCGGTCACTTGATAATAATCTCATGAAACAGGTTGAGTATCTTACAAATCAACTGTACAGTCAGCTTGGCATTACACAAACGATTCTCGATGGCACCGCTGATGAAAAAACTATGCTTAATTACTACAGCCGGACTATCGAACCAATCGTTTCTGCGATTGCCGATGAAATGAAACGAAAGTTTCTTACTAAAACTGCGCGTACTCAGAATCAGTCGATCGAGTTCTTCAGAAATCCGTTCAAACTGGTTCCGGTTAACGATATTGCTGAGATCGCTGATAAGTTCACTCGCAATGAGATCATGACGTCTAATGAAATCCGACAAATTGTTGGAATGAAGCCGTCTGATGATCCTAAGGCTGATGAATTGCGTAATAGTAATATCGCGGAAACAAAAGAAGACCCCGGCATCTATAAAGAGTACACGGAAAATTTAGAAGAAGGAGGATAAAATCAAAATGGAAAATTTCGATTTTAGCGGATGGGCTACCAAAGCAAATCTCAAATGCTCTGATGGTAGAGTTATCATGAAAGATGCTTTTAAGCACAATGATGGTCAGACCGTTCCGCTTGTTTGGAATCATCGTCACGATGACCCAAATGAGATTCTTGGCCACGCTCTTCTTGAGAACCGTGACGAAGGTGTTTATGCATATTGCACATTTAACGACACGGAATCTGGCAAGACCGGCAAACTGCTTGTTCAGCATGGCGACATCGTTTCTCTCTCTATTTATGCAAATCAGCTTAAACAGAATATGTCAAATGTTGTTCATGGTAATATTAGAGAGGTGAGTCTGGTACTTGCGGGTGCAAACCCTGGTGCATCTATCGAATCCGTTATTAAGCACGGTGAGGAATGCGAAGAGGAAGCCAGAATTTTCACTGGTGAGAACATCACAATTTTTCATAGTGATGAAGATGATGAATCGGAGGAAAAATCTGACATGAATGAAAATAACGAATCTCTTGAGCATTCTGATGAAGAGACCATTGGAGATGTGTTTAACACTCTTACTGAGAAACAGAAGAAGGCCGTCTATGCGATGATTGATTATATCACGGATAGTGACGAAGATGAAGACAAAAATAAAAACAAAGAAAAAGATGAAGATGACGGCGATAAAATGAAACATTCTGAGGGAGGAAATGAAATGAAGCATAATGTTTTTGACACTGATGGCATGCAGGACGAGAAGGTCCTGACCCACTCGGATCTCGACCAGATTGTCGAGCTCTCCAAGACCCCGAGTATCGGCAGCTTTAAGCAGGCTCGTAAGATCTACGAGAATGAGAACGAGCTGCAGCACGACGCTTTTGATGCTGAGACGATGGATATGCTCCTGCCGGAGTACAAGTACATTGACCCGAAGGAGCCGAAGATTCTCTATCCCGATGACACTTGGGTGTCCAGTGTTATCAACGGTGTTCACAAGTCTCCGTACAGCCGTATTCGCACTCGTCGTGCCGATGCTCGTCAGGCAGAACTGAAGGCCATGGGCTATCAGAAGAAGGGCGACTACAAGAAGGAGATGAAGCAGATTCAGCTGCTTGGTCGTACCCACGATGCTCAGACCGTTTACATCAAGGATAAGATCAATCGTGATGACGTTCTCGACATCACTGATTTCGATATTGTTGCTTACCAGTGGAAGATCATGCGCCACACCATGGACCAGACTCTTGCTCAGGCTATCCTGATCGGTGACGGCCGTGAGGATACTGATCCCGATAAGATCAAGGAAGATCACATCCGTCCGATCTGGCACGATGATGACCTGTACTGCATCCATCAGGATGTTGATATCGCTGGTCAGAAGGCAAAGCTCCAGGGTACCGACACTGCGAAGAGCTTCGGCGACAATTATGTCTATGCTGAGGCTGTTATCGAGGCGGCTCTGTACTCCCGTGAGAAGTACAAGGGCTCGGGCAACCTGACCTTCTACTGCACGCCGCATCTGCTCAACGTGATGCTGCTTGCTCGTGACCTGAATGGTCGTCGTATTTACTCCTCGAAGGCAGACCTGGTTGCGGCTCTGAACGTCCGTGATATTCAGACCATCGAGCAGTTTGAGGGCCTGACTCGCCAGACTTCCGACGGTAACAAGAAGAAGCTCCTTGGCCTGTTTGTCAACCTGGCTGATTACCAGCTTGGCTGCGTTAAGGGCGGCGAGATCACGAAGTTCGATGACTTCGATATCGACTTCAACCAGTACAAGCTCCTTCTGGAGACTCGTGTCTCTGGTGCTCTTGTCGAGTGGTACTCCGCAATTGCTCTGGAAGAGCCCACTGCCTGAGTTTGGTCTATAACTCGAACATAAATAATTTTAGGAGGTAACATACTATGGCTACTGAAAGAATCTTCGATCATGCTGACGACCAGAACGTCGCCGCAATTGTTATCTATGGCAAGACTTCGCCCGACGGCAAGGCCTACACCGATAAGGGCTGCACTAAGCAGTTTACGAATGATGAGCTGAAGAACGCGTTCATCAAGCGTGCCGTCATTTGCGTCGGTACGAACTACTTCGTTCCGGTTTCCTATGCGTATGCTAGCAAAGTCGGCTCCGTCAATTATGTGACCACAACCGGCTCCAGCGCCGACATTAAGACGGTTCTGACCAATCTTGCGGCTGTTGCCGACGAGTAAGTAAAGTCTGGGTGAAAATTCAAAATGGCAAAATTTTACGGTAAAATCGGCTATGCTAGCACGGTCGAAACTAAGCCTGGCGTATATGAGGAGCAAATTGTCGAACGTTCTTATTACGGAGATTTGATCCGCAATACTCGTCGGCTTCAAAGTGCCGACCAAGTTAATGATGACATTAACATTAGTAACGAAATTAGTATTGTGGCTGATCCGTATGCCACGAACAATTTTCACACTATGCGCTATGCTGTTTTCATGGGTACGAAATGGAAGATCTCGAATGTCGAAGTTTCGTACCCTAGATTGATATTGACGTTGGGTGGTGTATACAATGGGCAGTAGACTTGAACTACAAAACGAGCTTGAAAAATTACTCGGATCAAAAAACGTGTATTTTCAACCCCCAGCGTCGATATCGATGAAGTATCCGGCGATTCGATATTCTTTGTCCGATGTCGAAAATTGGCATGCGGATGATATTCCATTTAAACAGGCGAAAGCCTACGAAGTAATACTTATTGATCGAGATCCCGACAATGAATATGTCGACAAATTGTCGCAGTTTAGGTACTGCAGTTTCGATCGATACTATCCTGCCGATAATCTCAATCATTATGTATTTACTCTATATTATTAAAGGAGGATTTGCTCTATGAAACTTGTTTGGGACAAAACTGGTGAACATTTTTATGAAACCGGTGTAAAGAATGGTGTCCTTTACCCCATGAGCGCAAGCGGCACCTATCCGAAGGGTGTTGCTTGGAATGGTCTTACGGCTATCACGGAGAGCCCCTCTGGCGCAGAGGCAACTGCTCTTTACGCCGATGACATCAAGTATCTTAACCTGATGTCTAATGAGGAGTTCGGCGCCACCGTTGAAGCTTATACTTACCCCGATGAATTCGCCGAGTGCGATGGCTCTGCATCGCTTACTGAAGGTGTCTACATTGGTCAGCAGGCTCGCAAGACTTTCGGCCTGTGCTATCGTACAACCCTTGGCAACGATGCTAAGGGCAACGACTACGGCTACAAGCTCCATATTATCTACGGCGCGATGGCTTCCCCGTCCGAGAAAGCGTATTCGACCATCAACGATAGTCCGGACGCGATTACGTTCTCGTGGGAGCTGAGTACCACCCCTGTCGCAGTGGCTAATTTCAAGCCGACTGCCTCTCTGACTATCGATTCTACTAAGGTCGATACTGCGAAGCTCACCGCGCTTGAAGAAATTCTCTACGGCAAGGACGGTACTGGCGAAGATCATACTACCGGTGCGGTTGATCCCCGTCTGCCCCTTCCGGATGAGATCGCGACTCTCATGAAGACGTCGGTCTAATATTATTTAACGTTATGGGCCTCACTTAATCGTGGGGCCCTTTTCTAAATTTGAAAGGAGAAATTACTAATGCTTAAGGAAACTATTAAATATACGGATTACAATGGCGTTGAGAGAACTGAGGACTTCTGGTTCCATCTGTCTAAGGCGGAACTCATGGAGTGGGAGATGGGCACTACCGGTGGTCTTACCGAAATGATCAAGCGTATTGTTGATGCTCAGGATGCACCGGCGATTATCAAGATCTTCAAAGAGCTTGTCCTCAAGGCTTATGGCCAGAAGAGCCCTGATGGCAAGCGCTTCATTAAGTCTGAGGAGCTTGCGACCGAGTTCTCCCAGACTGAGGCATATTCTCAGCTCTTTATGGAGCTTGCGACGGACGCAGATAAGGCGGCTGCATTTGTTAATGGAATTATGCCTAGTGATGTGGCTGAGAAAGCAGCTGCAGCGCCCGCTGCAATCTAACCAGCAAGGAGATTAAGAGATGCTCCAGATAACTGTTCCTGGAAGGGAACTCTTCGATGAAGAACGTGGGCAATTCCTTGTTGTCAGAGAGCAGACTTTGCAACTGGAGCATTCTCTCGTCTCTCTTTCAAAATGGGAATCAAAATGGTGCAAGTGCTTCTTTTCTAAAGAAGATAAGACACGAGATGAGACCATTGATTATATAAAGTGTATGACAATCACAAGGAATGTTCCGCCAGAAGTATATTTGTGTCTGACTCGAGAGAACGTCGACGAGATCAACAAGTATATTGCTGCTCCTATGACTGCTACATATTTTTCAGATGAGAAGAATACTGGCCCTAGTCGAGAGCAGATAACTTCTGAGCTGATATATTACTGGATGATTGCGCTCAATATTCCATTCGAATGCGAAAAGTGGCATTTGAATCGTTTGCTTACTCTAATCAAGGTGTGCAGCATTAAGAATGAACCTCCTAAGAAGAGAAGCAGGCATGAAATCATGTCCAGAAATGCGGCTCTGAATGCTGCACGAAGGAAGAAATTAAACACGAAAGGGTGATAATTATGAGCAATAGCCCTCTTGTTAGCTATACTAGGATTAGTCCTTGCAAGAATCCTAGGAATCATAAGATTGACACAATTACTATTCATTGTGTAGTCGGCCAGGCTAGTGTTGAAGGCCTTGGTGCCTTATTTGCTAACTACGATACTCAGGCATCGTCTAATTATGGTATCGGTGCAGATGGAAGAATTGGCATGTACGTTGAAGAGAAAGATCGTTCCTGGTGCTCTTCGAGTAGCTCGAATGACCACAGGGCAATTACAATTGAATGCGCTTCGGATGCATATTATCCGTATGCTATTAATGATGCCGTCTATGGGTCCCTTATCGATTTACTTGTCGATATTTGTATTCGAAACGGAATTGAATCCCTTAAATGGCGAGCTGACAAAAGTCTTATTGGCTGTCCGGAAGAACAGAATATGACTGTTCACAGATGGTTTTACAACAAGTCTTGCCCTGGCGATTACATTTATGATCGTCTTTATGACATTGCTGCGGAAGTTAATGAACGACTGGAGGATTATTATATGACTCAGGATACTTTTAATAAAATGTTTGACACTGCTATGGCTAGATATCGCGCTCAGCTTCAGGATAACGATGCGGCTAACTGGAGTAAAGAAGCACGTGGCTGGGCTGTTAAGAATGGCCTTATTGCCGGCGCTTCTGATACCGAGTTCAATGGCATGTGGGAAGATTATATGACGAGAGAGCAGCTCGTTACGGTTCTCTATAGATTCGCTACACTTATGGGCAAATAATACATTTCGGAAGTAGGGATGAGCATTGATAAGGTTCAGACAAAAGGGTGACTTTTCTAATTTAAATCGATTCTTAGAAAGAGCAAAGAACGTTATTAAAATTGGCGAACTTGACAAGTATGGTCGAGAAGGCGTGGCTGCTCTTGCGTCTGCAACCCCTGTTGATTCCGGGTTGACTGCCGATTCATGGTATTATGAAGTGAAGCATCAAAATGGAAAAGCTTCAATAAATTTTTATAACTCTAATCTTAATGAAGGCGTGCCCATTGCTATTATATTGCAGTATGGGCATGGAACTGGAAATGGCGGCTGGGTTGAGGGGCGAGATTACATCAATCCTGCGATTCAGCCGCTGTTTGATACAATAGCAGATAACGCATGGAAGGAGGTCACTGAATCATGAGCAAAAAAGTAGATGAAAGAGTCGTAGAGATGCGGTTCGAGAATGGGCAGTTTGAGAAAGGCGTGGCTCAGTCCACTGAAAGTCTTAATAAGCTCAAGAAGAGTTTGAATCTCGAAGGCGCTGCAAAAGGCCTTGAGAATGTGAACTCCACTGCAAAAAATACATCTGGAATTGAAAGTTTAGCGGCCAGTCTTGAAAAAGTTGAGCACCGATTTTCCACTATGGGAATCGTCGGTATGCGAGTAATCGAGAATCTCACCGACTCTGCTATGCGTTTTGCAAAGAAAACCGTTGGTTTCGTGACTAATGGCATCATCAATGGCGGTAAAAGAAGAGCCATGAATCTGGAGAATGCAAATTTCCAGCTTCAGGGTCTTCTTAAGAACGAAGAAGCCGTCGCTGCTGTTATGCAGAACGTCAGCGATGCTGTTGACGGAACTGCATACAGTTTGGATGCAGCAGCAAAAGTTGCTTCTCAGTTAGCAGCCTCTGGCATGAAGGCTGGAGATCAGATGTTCTCGGCTCTTAGAGGTGTTGCAGGCGTTGCCGCAATGACGAATAGCTCTTATGAAGACATTGGTCGAATCTTTACTCAGGTTGCCGGCCAGGGTCGAATGATGGGCGATCAACTTCTTCAACTATCTGGCAGAGGCATGAACGCGGCTGCAACATTGGCAAGTTATTTGACCAAGATCGGCGACGGCACTAAATATACAGAAGCCCAAATTCGAGATATGGTGTCGAAGGGCCAAATTTCGTTTGATATTTTTGCAGCTGCTATGGATGATGCCTTTGGTGAGCATGCAAAAGCTGCTAACAGTACATTCGAAGGTGCGTTGTCTAACATTAAGTCAGCCCTTGGACGAATTGGTGCAGACTTTATTAAACCGCTTATAGCCCAAAATGGTCCATTTGTTAATCTCTTCAATGCCATTCGAAAGAAAGTTAACCAGATTCATGAAATAACTAAGCCGATCGCGGAGTGGACAACCAAGACCATTGGCAATATGGTTAATAAGTTGGCCGGGTTTTTAGAGAAGTTAGATATTAAGAACCCATTTGCGAAAGTTAATGGCGGAGATGTCGCTAAGACAACAAAGGCTTTTAATTCCGCTGCAGATGCAGTTGGCAATGCTGCGCAGAGTTTGGAACATTTTCAAGACATTGCGGTCAGAGTTATTCGCGGTGAGTTTGGCAATGGCGCCGAGCGAGTAAAAGCTTTAGCAAATGCCGGTGAGGATTATGCTAAAGTTCAGACACTCGTTAATAAAGTTTGGCTTCGTAATGGCAAGAACTGGTCTGACTGTACTGTAAAAGCTGAGGAACTTGAAGAAGTCATCGGAAGTCTGTCTGATACCGAACTTAAAAGTCTCGGATATACTGAAGAGCAGTCAGAATCTCTTAAAAATCTTGCTCAGCAGGCTAAGGACACCGGGAAACCGATTAGTGAGCTGATCAATAATCTTCAGACTCCTACTAAGAAAGACCTTTTTCTGGATGCTATTCAAAATGGTTTAAAGGGGCTTTCAAAGGTTCTTAAAACCGTTAAAACCGCATGGAATGACGTCTTTTCTCCTAAGAGTTTATCAGATGGTGTTTACAAAGCGGTAGAGAATTTGCATGCTCTTTCTGAAAAGTTTGTTATGACCGATGAAACGGCGGATAAACTTCGAAGAACATTTAGTGGGCTTTTCTCAGCATTAAGTGTTGTTAAGAATTTTGTTGGCGGAACCGTGGCAGTCGCTCTTAGAGTTGTGTCAAAACTATTGTCTTCATTACACATTAGTCTTCTTGACGTGACCGCAGCGGTTGGCGATGCAATTACAAAATTTAAAGAGTGGCTTAACTCTAATAATATATTTGTTAGAACGTTTGGTGCAATTGCTACTAATGCTCAGAAGGCCGCTTTGGCAATTCGAGATTGGATCAAAGCCTTTATAGAATTACCGGTTGTTCAGAAAACTGTGACGTCGGTAAAGACTGCCATAGTTAATGCATTTAATGCAACTAAAGAAGTCTTTTCCGATGGTAGAAAGCGGATCGCAGATTTCATCGATAATTGGAAAGATCTTGATAAAATTACCCTTGACAATCTCAAGGCTATGCTTATCGATTTTAAGAAGAATGTTTTAGACGAGTTCTTTAAAGTTAATTTTAACTTCAGCTTCAAAGGTATAACCAATAAAGTTAAAGGCTTAAAGACGTCTATGAAGACCGAACTTAGGTCTGCAACTAGTATCCTTGATGGGTTTAAGACGTCGCTCTTTAATCTCGCTGAAGAAGTTCGATCCAAAGTTCGAATTGGCGACATTTTTGGTTACGGTATGGCCGCCTTGATGGTTAAGTCCGTGATGGACATTGGAAAGTCTCTTGAAATGCTGGAAGGTCCTCTTGCTGGTGTCACCAGTGTAGTTGAAGGGCTTGCCGGAATTGAGAAATCCATCTCTAAATACATCGATGCTAAGACGTTCATAGATAGATCTAAAGCTATTAATGTTCTGGCTACTGCTATTGTTAAGCTTGCAATTGCTGTCGCACTTCTTGTTGCGAGCATGTATGTCATCAATGACATAAATCAAAATGGAGAACTTTCGACACCACTTCTTACACTTATCGGATTGATGGGCATGCTTGCGCTTCTTGCGTATGCGGTCAGCAAAGTTAATTTTTCAGGTATAGCCAAGATTTCTGGAACAATGTTTTCTATCGGAGGAGCTATTGCTTTACTGGCTCTTGCACTTAAGACAATGGACGGGCTGAGTTCTGACGATAAGACATACAAAAATGCCGTAGTATTAATTGCACTAATTGGAGTTCTTGGCGTTGTGGCTGTAGCACTTGGAGAACGAGTGCCTCAGTTTTCAAAAGGCAGTATAGCTATTATTGCTTTTGCGGCAGCTATATATATACTCGCTAAAGCACTTAAAAGCATTAGCAAAATTGATAAGGATAGTCTAAATCGATCTTTTGCGACTCTTGTTGGCCTGATTTTAGCACTTAGTATAGCGGCACAGGGGCTTAAGGGCCTTTCATTTTCTGGTGGAGTTGGCCTTATTGCTATGGTCATCGCTTTAAAATTGTTAATGAGCGCTCTTGACGATCTATGTAATTTTGATGGAAATAAGATAGCAGAAAATCTTCTTACTATTATCGGCATACTTGGGATCCTGGCTGCATTAATGGCAATCACAAATCTTGCCGGAACAAATGCAGCTACTGGTGGAATTGGCATGCTGGCTTTGGCTGCAGCAATGTACACTATGGTCAAAGCTGTCAAAGCAATGGCTGAAATATCCCAGGATGATCTCAAGCGGATAACACCGATTCTTATCTCTCTTCTTGGCATTTTTGGAGTGCTGATTGCCGTTTCAAATCTCGCAGGACAATTTGCCCATCGAGCTGGAATGATGCTGTTGATGGCTGCGGGTTCCTTGCTAATTCTTACCGGTGCTATTGTTGTTCTTAAGAATATGAGTCCCGATGGTCTTTGGAAAGCAGTTGGCGTTATTGCAGTTCTTGAGGCTATGTTCGCTGGGTTGATTGCGGTTACACATCTTGCCAAGGATTGCAAGTCAACACTGGTGCTTTTAACTGTGACGATTGCGATGATGACTGTTGCGCTTATGACGTTGGCGCACCTCGATCCCGCATCTCTTGATGCTGCAAAGAGTGCACTGGCATCAGTTATTGCGACGTTTGCATTGCTTGTTGCTGTTACCGGGATGTTTAAGGGCGAAGATCTTGCGAAAAAGTTTGGCGGATTGATGAGCCTTGTTCTTGTAACTGGGATTCTCGCTGCTATTATTGTCGGCATGGCTAAACTTTCCCCGGATCAAGCATTGCCGTGCGCACAGGCGCTTGCCGTACTTCTTACAGCATTGGCAGCTTCTTTATTTATTCTCAGCATCGCTGGGAAAGATGCAGATGAAGCAATGGCAGCCGCATACAAGATGACCGGCGTGGTATTGATTCTTGGAGCAATTCTTACTGCAATGTCTGCGCTTAATGCCTCGAATGCTGTTGAGAATGCTAAAGGGCTATCGCTTTTACTGCTCGCACTCTCTACGAGTATGGTCATACTTTCTACTTTCGGTGGCAACGTTAGTGGCAAAGCGATTATTGCTGCCTATGCAATGTCCGGTGTTCTCGCGATCCTCGGACTTGTTTTAGCTGAAATGACTGCACTCAATGTCTCGAATGCTATCGAGAATGCTGCGGCACTGTCAATTCTTGTTGTGTCGCTGTCCACTGCATGCGTACTTCTCGCATTTGCTGGATCGCTTGGAGCAGCAGCAATAATTGGTGTTGGATCATTAGCGGCCCTAATCGTAGCAATTGGCGGTATTATGTACGGCATTGGGGCACTTTCTCAGTATCAGCCTAGTATGGATGAGTTCCTCGATCATGGCATTGTTACTCTTGGTAAGATCGGCGAAGGTCTCGGTAATTTTATCGGAAGCTTTGTTAAAATGTTTGCCGAGACTGCTGCTTCAGCTCTTCCGTCGATTGCCACTAGCCTGTCAATGTTTATGGTCAATCTTATGCCATTCGTGACGGCTGGTAAGATGATCGGAAGCGACACATCTCTTCTTGATGGCATTGTGGCAATCACTAAGGCGGTTCTTCTTCTTACTGCCGCAGACTTCTTAAGCGGAATTGCTAGTCTTATTGGGCTAGGTACCTCATTTACCGGACTTTCTGAGAAATTCACAGCTATTGGCGAAGCTATGGTCGCGTTCAGCAATGCTACAACTGGTGTAAACTCCGAACAAATTAAGGCATCGGCCGAGGCTGCTGCATCTTTAGCTGAGGTTTTTAACTCGCTTCCTAAAGAAGGAGGCTGGTTTCAAACTGTGTTTGGCGAGCAGGATCTTTCTGGCTTTAGCTCTAAATTGGAGGATTTTGGCAATGCTCTTACTAGTTATGGTAATTCCGTTGCAGAACTCAAAGTCGACGCTATTAACAATTCTGTTCCGGCAGCGAATAGTCTTGTCGAGGTTCTTAAATCACTTCCCAATAGTGGCGGAACACTTCAGAAGTTTTTAGGTAACAAGGACATGACGTCTTTCTCCAATGATATTAGCGGTTTTGGAACTGCCCTTGTCAACTATGGAGAATCAGTTACAGACCTAAAAGTCGACGCTATTAAAAACTCTGTGCCGGCTGCGGAGGCTCTCGCAGATTTCGTGAAGGCACTTCCAAGCAGTGGCGGCGCATGGCAGAAGGTTTTCGGCAACAAGAATGCGAGCGATTTTAGTAATCAGCTGGAAGCTCTTGGCACTAGTATGAAGAACCTTTCAAACACACTCAGCGAGGTTGAATTTTCATATTATGATTCAGCAGCCACTGCATTAAACTCCATTACCGAAGCGGTTGCAAATTTCAATGTTGGCAGCCTTAATTCTATAGTAACTTCTATTGGCGGTCTCGGGACTCAGGCATCGACTACATTCACTACTAATGTTGAAAATTCGGCAATCAAAAACGCATTTGATGCACCGCTTAATAAGGCTGTGTCTTCGGCTAGAAGTAGTATGTCGAAATTTTACGATGCTGGTAGATACCTTGTAGCCGGGTTTGCGAACGGCATACGAGACAATATTTATCTGGCTCAACGAGCTGCTATAGCGTTGGCTGACAATACGGAAAGTGCTGCAAGATCAAGACTTCATATAAATTCTCCTTCTAAAGTCTTTAGAAATATTGGTGCTGGAGTTCCCGAAGGCTTCGCTCAGGGCATAGAACGCTTTAGCTATCTTGGAGCCAGGGCAGTCGAGAGCATGAGCAATGATGCCATTGGTTCTGCAAGCAAAGTATTGTCTAATGTTACAGCTGCTTTGACTGACGATGTAAACACTCAGCCAACGATTAGGCCGATTGTCGATTTGAGTAATGTCGAGAACAGTTCAGATGCAATAAGCAATATGCTCGCTATGGACCCGACTGTTAGCGCATTTTCTAATGTTCACTCGATTAGCGCGATGATGAACCGTAATCAAAATGGTGCTAATGATGATGTTGTTTCGGCCATTAAGGACCTTGGTAAGACCATCGGCAAAGCATCTGGTGATACTTACCAGATCAATGGTATAACCTATGACAGTGGATCTGAAGTGTCTGATGCAATTCAGACTCTTATCCGCGCATCTATTATAGAGGGGAGGAGATAAGTATGGCTTATTCTGTTACAATCGATAGAATTCAGGCAGAGAGCGGAAGCGCACGGAACCTGTTTGCAACATGGTATAATAATGGCACTGATGGCAATTTTGACCATTTCGACCATTACAAAGTCAGATGGTGGTATTCGACTGGTGACAATAATGGCTTTGTTGGTCACGAAGAAGAAATCTCGTGGAAATATGCGAGATGGACGCCACCAGACAACGCTACAAAAGTAACACTCCAAGTCTTACCTGTGTCCACCACCTATACGGTAAATGATACGGAGGTTAATTATTGGTGGGGTGAATGGGCTCAAAAAAGTATTTTTTTTGGGGCCGACATCCGCCCGGAAGCTCCTCCAACGCCGTCAGTTTCGGTAAAAGATTATAAGCTGACAGCTAGCCTAGACAATCTCAAGCCGATCGAGTATGAAGGAAAAACCAACTGGATATATTTTGAAGTTGTTCGTAATGATCAGTATGTTGTTGTTTCAGAAGGAAAAGCTAAGATTGTAACCGGCCATGCTCAATTTTCTTGCGATATTGGTGCCGGCGGTGAGTATAAGGTTCGAGCCAAGGCTGTGCGAACGCATAAATCCAAAACGGTAGTCAAATCGTACACAAGGAATCAATCAAATGGTGCTCTATCTGGAACTAAATTTGACGCTGCGAAGAATACAATGCAGAACATAACATTCACTATTGTGGAAACCGATGTTCCTGATGATCAGGGCATTAGTGAATGGTCGGATTATTCTTCGAATGTTCACACAAAACCGGAATCTTCGGATGGTTTGCTTATAACCACATGCCGCGCTCAAACAAAGACATCTGTATATTTGGCTTGGTCTAAGATCACTGGAGCTACGACATACGATATTGAGTATGCAACTAAGAAAGAATACCTTGGGTCTTCTGATGCGTCATCCACTGTAAGTGGCATTCAGTATACTTATTACGAAAAGACAGGACTCGATACCGGAGCTGAATACTTTTTCCGCTTGCGAGCCACTAATGATGCCGGAAGTTCCGACTGGTCTCCAATTGTTTCAGTCATTCTTGGCAAAACTCCTTCAGCACCGACTACATGGTCGTCTTCTACAACATGCATGGTCGGGGACAATCTGATTCTTAGTTGGCTTCACAATGCAGAGGATGGGTCGACCCAAACATATGCACAAATTGAGATCTATGTCAATGGCGTAAAAGAAACGCATACCATCGACAGCACCACGGAGGAAGACGATAAGAAAACGATGTCTTATACTATAGACACGTCTTCTTATTCCGAAGGAAGTAAAATTCAGTGGCGAGTCCGTACTGCTGGTGTCACAAAAGATTATGGTGATTGGTCCATTCAGAGAACGGTTGATATCTATGCTGTTCCCTCGTTGAATCTTGCGGTTACCGATTCAACTGGAAGTACAGTTCAGACTCTTACCTCATTTCCAATCAATATTTCGGCTACGGCGGGTCCGTCTACACAATCACCTGTCGGATATTATCTAACAATTGTTGCGAATCAGGCGTATACGGCGACGGACCCGATTGGAAACCATAAGAGTATTGGGCCTGGGGATGAGGTGTATTCTAAGTACTTCAGCATATCAACCAATCTGTCGGTAACATTATCTGCAGGAGACGTGGCTCTTCAAAATGGAATATCTTATACAATCATTTGCACAGTTTCGATGAATTCCGGTCTCAATGCGTCAAGCACGTTATCATTTACAGTTGGATGGACTGCGACCTCCTATACGCCGAATGCTGAACTTGGTATGGATTACAATTCAGTATCTGCAATTATTAGGCCGTATTGCAAGGATAGTACCGGTGCACTTGTGCAGAATGTTACTCTGGCTGTCTACAGAAGAGAGATCGATGGCTCATTTACTGAGATCATGTCGAACCTTAATAATGTTGACGGCACGTTTATAACCGATCCGCACCCGGCTCTTAATTATGCTCGGTATCGAGTAGTGGCAACAGATACTACAACTGGCGTTATCTCATATTCTGACTTGCCATTGTTCCCAGTCAATGAAAGGGCTTGCATTATTCAGTGGAATGAGGAATGGCGTTCATTTGATTCCGTAAACTCCGATCGCTATGTTGAGCCGGTTTGGTCTGGATCATTCTTGCGTCTGCCATATAACATTGATGTGAGCAACTCCTACTCTGTTGATAACTCACTTGTAGAATACATCGGTCGCAAGCATCCGGTTAGTTACTATGGGACACAGCTTGGAGAAGGAGAGACTTGGAATGTTGTGATTCCAAAGTCTGATATTGAAACACTATACGCGCTTCGTAGATTAGCAGTATGGACTGGAGATGCATACGTGCGTGAACCATCCGGAAGCGGATACTGGGCAAACGTCGGTGTTTCGTTCAGTCAGAAGCATCGCGATATGACTGTTCCGGTTACACTTACAATTAAGAGAGTCTCAGGAGGTATTTGATATGCCCGATTGGACTGCATCAATGCAGCAAACATTTGAGTACTATATTGTCGATCCTAAAAGTTGGAGAGACATAAAGCAGCTCGAGAATGTCAAATCCTGCACGATCAGTAGGGATTCTGACGCAGATACACTTGGCTCCGCCACTTTTGAGTTGTCTGAAGTCATAGGCGAATGCTATGTCCGAGTTTATCTTATAACGATTCAAAATGGAATTCAAGAACGTTTTCCTTTGGGGACATATTTGCTTCAGACGCCTGAGTCTTCTTTTGATGGCAAACGAAACAGTATATCAGTTGATGCTTATACGCCTTTGCTGGAGCTCAAAGAAAGTATGCCGCCTGTTGGGTATTATATTCCAAAGGGACAGAATGCAATGAAGTATGTTTATACTTTGACTCGTGAGCATGCCAGAGCGCCGGTGATTAAAGCAGAGGCATCTACAACGCTATTCTATAATTTTGTAGCGGATACGTCGGACACATGGCTTGCATTTTTAACTGATCTAGCTGCATATGCTAAACATAAATTCGATCTTGATGAAATGGGGCGTGTGCTATTTGCGCCCCATCAAGATACGGCTTCTCTTCAGCCTATATGGGAATACGATGATGGAAACAGCTCAATTCTGTACCCTGATTTAACATATAAGCATGATATGTACGGTATTCCGAATTCAATTGAGGTTGTGTATTCTGACGGCGATAATCATTATTACACTAAGATTGTAAACGATGATCCGAACAGCCCAATTTCCACGGTGAACCGAGGACGAGAGATAATGGAGAGAGAAAGCAATCCAAGCTTGGTCGGCGATCCTACAGACAATAAAATTAAAGCGTACGCCGAACAAAAACTTAGGGACCTTTCAAGTCTTGAGTATACCATATCGTATACCCACGGCTATTGCCCAGTACGAGTTGGTGATTGCGTGCTTTTTAATTATGCTCGCCCTGGTCTCAATAGAATCAAAGCTAAAGTTATAAGCCAAACAATCAAATGCCAACCTGGTGTTCCGGTTAGCGAGAAAGCGGTATTTACTACTAAATTATGGGAGGGGTGATGTTTCATGCCTTTATCTAGTGAGCTCGTGTCTCAGTTTGCAAAACTTGCAAATTATAAGCCAGATGAAGAAAAAGAATCTACAGTTTATGGTACGACTGTTATTCAAAATGGCAATAAATACGTCAAGCTGGATGGTTCTGAATTGCTCACTCCGGCATCATTCACAACTAATATTGCCAATGGCGAGCGTGTTACGGTACTAATAAAGAACCACATGGCGATTGTCACCGGTAATATTACATCTCCTGCCGCTAGAACAAGCGAAGTAGAAGAAGTCGGAGGTAAGGCGGATGCTGCAGAAGCAGCTGTGAAAGGGCTTGTCGCTGATAATATTAAAGTCAATCAGAAACTCGAAGCTCAAGAAGGAACTATAAAGAATCTTACCTCCGACAATGTTACGATAAAAAATAAGCTTGATGCCCAGGAAGCTTCAATTGGTAATCTGGAGGCAGAAAACGTAACTATAACTGGAAAGCTTAAGGCCGCAGAAGGTAATATTAGTAACCTCCAGGCAGATAATGTTACGATAAATGAATCATTAACTGCAGCTAAAGCCAGCATTAAAGAGCTTGACGCCAAGAAGCTATCTGCGGACCAAGCAGATATAAAATACGCTAATATTGATTTTTCTAATGTTAATATAGCTAATATCGAGAAATTTTATGCTAAATCGGGTATTATCGAAGACATTATTGTTGAAGAGGGAAAAATTACTGGCAGATTAGTTGGTGTTACAATCGTTGGCGATCTTATTGAGGCCAACACACTTAAAGCTGATAAGCTAGTTATTCTTGGAGAAGACGGACTTTATTATAAGCTAAATGTTAATGCTCTTGGAGAAACAACAGCGGCTTCAGATCCAAAGTACCAAAATGGGTTAGATGGTTCGGTTATTGTCGCCAAATCTATCACGGCAGAGAAAGTCAACGTAAGCGATCTTGTCGCTTTTGATGCTACAATTGGCGGATTTCATATTTCAGAGAGTTCTATATATTCTGGTGTTAAAGAATCTGTGACTAATACAACAAGAGGAATATATCTTGATAAAGACGGACAGATCTCGTTTGGTGATACAGATAATTTTATTAGATATTACAAAGCTACTGACGGAACATACAAACTTGAAATATCCGCGGCTAACATTTCCATAAAAAGTGGCGGCGAAAGCTCGAGCCTTGACGACGAAATCAACGGAATCAAGAACGACGTTAAATCTTTGAGAGGCGAGATCGCGACAGCAGAAATTAGATATTATTTATTGCAATCTTCGATTTTGCCAATACCGGAAAAACCGACTACTTATCCTCCGCCGTCTACTTGGACAACGACGGAGCCGGTCTATTCTCATTCTAATGATGGTCCTGATACTTTGTATTTTGTTGTATGCACCGTATATACAAATGGAGAATTTAAATATTCAGATGTTTCAAAATCTAGCACATATGAAGGAATTCGAAATGCGGAGACGCGAATAGATCAGAGTGAAAACGGTATTAAATTTTCAATTAAAGAACAGATTGCAACTGTTCGTACAGACTACAAAACCTACACTGATAATGCTCTCGGTAATTATGTGGATAAGACCTCCTACGATGATGATAAAAAGAATACGGACGATAAAATGTTCAATATAGAAGATGATCTTTCCCATAAAGCTAGTAAAGACGACCTAGATGGGTATGTTTCTACTGAAAAATACAATGAAATATACAAGTATATGCGGTTTACTGTTAATGGTATTGAAATAGGTTCCAACACGAATCCTTTAAAATTAACTCTTGATAACGAAGCTATCAAATTCGAAAATAATGGAAAAGTTATAGGAAGATGGGACGGATCAAATTTCTATACTGGAGATATAATTGTAGAACTTAACCAGCGAGCTCAGTTTGGTAACTTTGCGTTCGTTCCTAGATCGGATAAATCGCTTATGTTTCTTAAAGTTCATGATTAATTTTCATAGGATTGGAGGACAGGTTTATGGTATCAGCAACATCTGAACCCTTTGACACATCAAATCAATTTATTAAATATACAATTACCGTAGAAGAAAACTCCTATAGTGTAGAAAATAATTCATCAAATGTTACTGTAAGCATCTTCTTTTATAGAACAAACACTGGATATACAACTTACGGAAACGGAACTGTTTATTGTTTTATATACAATAACACATACTCGCAAACTGTTACATCTAGTGATAAAATAACTAATGACGGTATTTACTTATTTACAAGGACTTTAGATATACCACATAATGACGACGGAACCAGAAATTTAAATGTCGCCGCATACATTAGCCATGAGCGATTCACATCCGAAAGCCATGATTTTTATGTTGATTTAACCACGATTCCAAGAGTCTCTGAAATGACTTACCCGATAAATTGGAACCTTGGGGACGAGCTTTCGTTCGCAATTGATAGAAAATCGAGCTCATTTGTAGATACTTTGTCGTACAAGTGCACATACACTGAAAACGGGGTTTCGAAAGCATACTCTGGAGATATTCTTACTAAAAGTTCAGCTACTAGTGCGAAATTTACGCCACCGTTTGATTGGGCGAAGCATTCTCCAAATGCGATCCGAGGGATGGCTTCTTTTGCACTCTCAACATATGATAGTTCCGGAACTTTAATCGGGTCGACAGTAAAAAATAGCTGGTTCACGATACCGGATACTGTAATTCCAAGCTGCTCGATATCTTTGTCAGATACTTCATCAATTTCAGTATCTGGCGGCAAAAAGAGTTGCCTTGAATATTTTGGGAAATATGTTTCCGGTGTTTCTGCAATCCATGCAGAAATATCTGCCTATGGAGCGTATGGTTCGACAATAAAATCATATTCTGGAAGTTATCCAGGAGGCTCATTTTCGACCCAATCGTTTGATATTCCAACAACCGGATTGTCTGGCGCATGCCAAGTTAATGTGTCCGTTCGAGATAGCCGAAACAGAAAAAATTCCGCGTCTGCATCCGCCAGTATTGCAGCATATTCGCCTCCAAAAGTTACAGCTCTTTCCGTCCACAGGTGCGTATCAGACACTGATGGGACGGAAGATGAACAGGGTAATTACACTCAGGTTACTTATGGATATGAAATTGCGAATATCGCAGAAACGAATAAGAATGCAAAAAATATAGTTATTAAGTATAAAAAAACCTCTGAATCGACTTGGACTACCCAGAATCTTAATGCATCTGCATATACAGGAAGCGGGTCTATTATTGTTAAAACTTTAGCCGATAATTCTTACAACTTTTTGCTTACTGTTAGTGATTCAATTACTTCGTCTTCAAAATCAACTTCAGTATCAACCGGCTATTGTATTTATCATGTTCCGGCATCAGGAAAAGGAATTACTTTCGGAGGCATTGCTGAGGGCGACGGATTCAATGTCAAAATGCCGGCGACTTTTTCATCGACAATAAATGCTGGTGGAAATTTTGTTGGCCAATATGTAACTGGGACGTGGCTTCAAACAGTGTCGGTGACCGATCTTGGTAGAAAACCTGGAAAAGTTGCGGTCATCGACGAATATGGATGGATTTATTCAAGGGCGTTGAGCGCTCTCATTTTGGAGGCAGTGTATCCTGTCGGAAGTATCTACATCAGTGTTAACGAAACCTCACCTCAAACATTATTCGGAGGCACATGGGAAGCTATTCAAGGAAAGTTCTTACTAGGGCAATCTAATGCGCATAAAGCCGGCAGCACCGGAGGCGAGGAAACCCATACATTAACAATGGGCGAAATGCCAGAACACACGCATCCTATGTACTCTGGTAATGCGGGTGGTGACAGCGAGTGGACTCCAGACGAAGGAACTTATCTTGTTGATAGTGTAACTCAGACAAAGACAACCTGGTGGGCTAGACTTGGTATGAATTATGCCGGAGGAGGAAATGCGCATAATAACATGCCTCCGTACCTCGCGGTATATATGTGGAAACGTACAGCTTAAAACATATTTTAGAAAGGAAAGATGATTATGAACATCAACTGGAAAGTACGTATTAAGAACAAATCTTTTTGGCTGGCTCTTATTCCGGCCCTGCTCCTGCTTGTGCAGGTGATTGCGGCCCCATTTGGCTACAATTGGGATTTTGCAGGCCTCGGAGCGCAGCTTACGGCGATCATTAACGCTGTTTTTGCGGTGCTTGCTATTCTCGGTGTTGTTAACGATCCGACCACGTCTGGTATGACTGACAGCAAGCAGGCCATGACATACGAAGTTCCTAAGAAGGACAAGTAAACCATATTTAAGAGGGTTCGCGATTAAAGCAAGCCCTCTTCTTTTTTTTCATTTCGCGTAAAAAACATAGTGTATTATGAAAAGAAATCACTTGAAAAAATTTACATATTAAGGAGAATTATTATGTGCATTACTGCTGATGGATTGGTAGTTACGTACAAAGAGTTTCTTGATCTTGTAACTAACGGCAAGTAAATTCTTTAAAGGAGGAGTCCTAACAAGGCTCTTTCTTTTTTTTTGTACGCGAAGAAAACAACTGCTTTTATGCAAAACTATTAAAGGAGGATTTTATTATGACTTGGAAACAGATTGAGACTAGTCGTGAAATCAGACTTTGGATTGGGCAGATTATTGTCCCCACAATCACACTTGCGGGGATGGCTATGTCTATTCCGGAAGTTCGAGAAGCGGTCGGCTCTAAGGCAAGGAAAATGAAAGAGGCTATTAATAGCAAGTTTAATAAAGGTTGAGCCACATGGGCTCTTCCTTTTATTTTGAAAGGAGATTTATTATGTACTGGTGGATTGCTGTTTCTTTTGTAATTGGTGTACTTATCTCGGTTTTAGTTATTGAACTTAGATCCGGGTATGGGATTCTAAAAATTGATCATTCTGATCCAGAAAAAGATCTATATAGAATCGTAATTACAACTGATCTCGACAAATTACCGAAAAAAAAGCGAGTGGTTTTGAAGATCGAAGATAATGCCGATCTTTCGTGATATTTACAGACTCTATTATGGAACGTATTTGTTCACATCATTAAGGAGGAATTTATAATGAGAATCGAAACCATGTTGCATGATGGAATTGAGGACGGGTTCAACGAACTGAAAAAGATTCAGGTTGGTACCGAGGAGTATAAATCCACCGTAGATGGACTGACGAAGCTTTTGGACAGAGCTATCGAGATTGATAAGATCGACGCTGAAACTCAGACCAATGCTGACAATCGTGAGATTGAGACTAACATTGAACTGAAAAAGATTGCGGATGATCGTAAAGATCGAGTTATTAAGAACTGTCTTACGGCGGCCAGTATCGTCTGCACGGCGGGTATTACTGTCTGGGGATCTCTTAAGTCTTGGAAATTCGAGGAAACTGGAGTTGTCACATCTGGACCGGGACGAGAATTCATGAGAAGAATCTTTCATTCGATGAAGTAAACATATATAGTCAATTATAGGAGATTATTTAAACATAGTCTCCTATTTTTTCGCGACAATAACACTCTGTATTATGGAACCAAATTAGTGTATTAAAAGGAGGCTAATATTATGATGGTACTTGGTTTTATTGTCGTAATTTTGGGTTGTATTATGATCGCAAAAGGTTCATCCAATAGAGACTCTTAAATGAGTCTCTTATTTTTCGCGTTAGAAACAATGTGTATTATGACACATATTAAAAATGGAGGTAAATAATATGATGACATTTACGCTGCTGGTTGCTGTCGCAATTTTGGTTGCTGTGGCCGCAGTGCTCACAATTCTTATTGGGGGCACGTCGGTCATTGTGGTCTATGGTGACATCATTTTGTGCGCGGTATTTATCATCCTTATTATTAAAGCTTGCTTTTTTAATAAGAAGAAATGAAAGGTTGAGCCTTAACGGGCTCTTCCTTTTTTTATTTGCGCGAAAATTACATGCTCTTTAGTGGAAGAATAAACAAATTTGAAAGGAGCAATTTGTTATGAAATGGACTATGAAACCTATCACTTGGGGTGCTTACGCTAAACTGTGCGCAGTATCTGCCGCCATTAGTGCGGTCGGGTACGCGGTCTGCTGGCTCGTTGAGTACCATGACAAGGTGGAAGGCGCTTTCAAGAAGTTCTTTTGTAAGAAGAGCTAATTCCATTTGTGAATTCAGCAAGACGGGAGTCTAAGGAAACTTAGGCTCTCTTCTTTTTATAAGGAGGTTTCTATGCTATTTTATGACTATTATGCTAAAACATATTTTGAGTCTTCCCTTGTTAATGTTCAGCAGGAAGCTCACAAACGTGGTCAGAAAGTGAGCCAGGAAAAAGTGACTATGGACGACGGACTCGAATGCTGGATTATATTTTTAGAGCCGAATTCGTGAAAATTACAGGCCCTATTGTGAAGAAAGGAGATGCTTCAAATGAAATTTAATTTTGACATTAACAAACTGATTACTATCGGAGGCATTGGACTGAGCGCAGTTGGCGCGCTTTTGTCCAGCATTGCCAATGATAAGAAGATGGAGAGTGCAGTTGAAAAGAAAGTAGAAGAAGCGTTGACTGCAAGAAAGGAAGAGGAGACTTAATAGTCTCTTCTTTTTTATTTTTGAAAGGAGTACAAAAGATGAACAAAGAAGCTATTGTTAACACTGTTATGGGCATTAAAAATGCGGTCGCCAAGCATAGTCCTGAGATCCTCACTGGCATCGGCATTGCAGGAATGGTGTCTACGGTCGTGCTTGCCGTGCGCGCAACCCCTAAAGCAGAGAAGCTTATTCTGGATCGAGAGATTGAGCTTTCCAATGAAGCCAAACAGGACATCGAGCTTAATAAGAAAGATCGTTTCAAGATCGCATGGAAATGTTATATTCCTACGGCGATCACTGGTGCAGCATCGATTGCGTGTATCGTATCTGCAAGTTCTGTGAATTTCAAGCGTAATACAGCGCTTGCTGCAGCCTATAACATCTCTGCAACGGCACTTGCTGAGTATAAGGACAAAGTTGTCGAAACGATTGGTGAGAAGAAAGAGCATCTTATTAAAGATAAGATCGCTGAGGACCGAATTGAGAAGAACCCGGTGTCTAAAAACGAGGTTATTATCACAGGAAGAGGCGCCACGACCTGCTACGATTCGATTTCCGGCCGATATTTCAAGTCCGATATGGACAGATTGAAAAAGGCTGAGAACGAACTTAACAGGCAGATGCTCAGCGATATGTATATTTCACTCAATGAATTCTATGATGAAATTGGCCTCGACCATATTTCCATTGGCGACGATCTTGGATGGAACATTGAGCGCGGCATGATTGATCTTTCATTCAGCTCGCTTGTGGCAGATGATGGAACACCGTGCTTGGTTGTTGACTATCAGGTGAGCCCGAAATTTGGGTATTCGGATCTTACGTGATTCGCGAAAAATACATGCAGTATTATGAGAACCATTAAACATTTGAAAGGAGATCTTTATAATGGAAGAAATCAAGAATGTTAAGGCTGAGGAAATCGAGACTGAGGTTGTTGACGAAGTCAAGGAATCGAAGGGCAAGAAGTTTATTTCCAAGGTTAAGGCTGGTATCAAGAAGAACGGCAAGAAGGTCGCATGCGGTGCGGCAATCGTTGCTGGTGTTCTGGTCGGCTATACCATTGGAACTAAGCGCACCTGCCTGGACGTTGTTGACGACATCGATCCTGAGGACGATTACGATCTGCCTGAACTCGTTGAGGATTCTTCTACGGAAGAAGAGACCGAGGAATGATCGGGTTCAAAAGAGGAGATACCTAACAAGGTATTTCCTTTTTTGTTTGCAAAGGAGGATTTGCTATGAACACATATTACTATTCTGGACCTGTGATGGAATTCGATAGATGCATTGCAGACAAATGGGAAGGATCTACAAGAGCAGTATCCGAAAAAAAGGCAAGAGCAAATCTCGCGTATCAGTATAAAGTGTCTAATGGTAAAGCACCGAGGAGCAAAATTACGCTTCCTGGTAAACTCATTGTAAAAGATTGAAAGGAGTAAATCATGGATAGTTGCCCATCTAATTCCTACAAGGCCAGAGAAGAAAGTGCACTTGCTTCACAGAAAAAGAAGCAGATCACTAAGGTCACCAAGGGTGTAGTCAAGACAAAAAAGAAAAATGAGATGTCCAAACTTGGTGGCATGTTCATTTCGGAAGACGCATCGAAAGTGAAGTCTTATATTTTGATGGACGTGCTTGTGCCGACCATCAAGAAGGCCATTCATGATATTGTCACGAATGGCGCTGACATGATCTTGTATGGCGAAGTAGGCCAGAGCAAGAAGCGCACATATGCGTCAACAGTTTCTTATAGAGACTACTATGATAATGGAGGACGAGGTGCCAGTCGATTCGACGATCCACCGAGAGCACGCACTCGAGCTGGCTATAGCTTCGATGATATCATTCTTGAGACCAGAGGCGAAGCTGAGGAGGTTCTCTTGAGTATGGACGAACTTATTGAGACGTACGGGTCTGTAAGTGTTGCCGACATGTATGATCTTGTTGGCATTTCCTGCGAATACACGGACAACAAATACGGCTGGAAGAATATTAGAACTGCCGAGCCCGTACATGTAAGAGATGGCTACATGCTCAAGCTTCCGAGAGCGTTGCCGCTTAACTAATTTATATTTTAAGGAGGATTTTATAAAGATGAATAAAGCAAATACTATTGCAAAGTTCAGCAGGGCCATTCACAATGTTGGTTTCCAGCTGAAGAAGTACAGTCCTGAAATCATGGCTGTCGCCGGTGTTGTTGGTATGGTTACTAGCACGGTTATGGCATGCAAGGCCACGACTAAAGCTAGCGAGATTATTGCTGAGACTAAGACGTCCGTCGATATGATTCATGATCTGGTCGCAGATCAGGCAGTCCCCGAGAGCGAGTATTCTGAAGAGGACAGTAAGCGAGATCTCGTTATCGTATATTCTAAGGCAGCTATGAAGTTTGTCAAGCTCTATGGTCCGTCTCTGATCATCGCGGGTCTGTCTGCCGGTAGCATTCTTAGCTCCACGACCATTCTTCGTAAGAGAAATATTGCTATTGGCACAGCGTATACCGCACTTGACAGGAGCTTTAGAACTTATCGCGATCGAGTTATCGAGAAGTTCGGCGAAGATTTCGATAAAGAGCTCAAGTACGGCACGACTACCAAAGTTATTGAGGAGACCACTGTTGACGAGAATGGCAATGAGAAGACCGAGACGAAGACTGTCAAGATTGCCGACCCTAATAACTACAGCATTTATGCACGTTTTTATGATGACGGATGCGCCGGTTGGACCAAAAATCCCGAGTATAATCTCATCTTTCTGAAGCAGCAGCAGAATTGGGCTAACGAAAAGCTTAAAGCAAATGGTCGCCTGTTCTTGAATGAAGTGTATGAGATGCTCGGCATTCCTAAGACCGTTATTGGCCAGCGTGTTGGCTGGGTGTATGATGAGAATAATCCGGTTGGCGATAACTTTGTCGATTTTGGCATCTACGATCTGTACAATGAGAAGGCGCGTGACTTTGTCAATGGCTATGAACGAACAATTCTCTTGGATTTCAACGTGGACGGAGATATTCTCTATAGTCTTTGACTCGACGGGCCTGAAGGCATCGGGAGTGGTAATCCGATGAGAGATATGTTTGATTATCCTTGGCTTCTTAGTTTTTAAAGAGGCCAAGGAACTTATATTTTTAAAGGAGATAGTATTATGAAAAAGTTTATTGTGTTCGCTCTTCTTATTGCCATCATGACTCTCAGTTTTGGCTGTGCCGCAGAGAAGCCTACTGATTTGTCTGGCACTTGGGTTCTGTCTGCAGATGACGGCGCAAATGAAGAGTCGACTGGCGAACTTGTCATCGATGGTAAAGATGTTGTCGTCTATTTTGTTTGGCCTCAGGAAAACACCAAGGCGCTTCTTTGGTATGGCACGTACACGCCTCCGAAAAAGGTCGTTGACGAGTATTCTTGGACATCTACGAACGACCCCGATATGACCAAAAATTCTATCTACGCACCGGATTTTGAGGAAACTACGTTCCAGTACAAACATGGTATGATTCTCTTTGATTATTATGTTAATGGTGTTGCATATACGTTCCACTTTGAACGTAAGGCTAATGAGGAGGCCGCATAATGAACGATAAGTTGTCTAGTGTCATTATTTTTTGTGGTGGTGTGTTCATCGGCGGGTTCCTTACGTGGGATTTCTTCAAGACTAAATACGAGAAGATCGCAAACGAAGAAATCGCATCCGTAAAGGAAACCTTTGAGCACAGAGAACATAAGTCTGAAAAAGACTATGAAATCGAAGAGGACCTCAAAGCTAAAGCCGCATATATTAATATTATTGATACAACTGGTTACAAGAACTACTCTAATGTTCCAATTGAAACTGACAAGAAAGGAGGGACTGCTGATATGGAATTGAAACAGCCCTACGTAATTACTCCCGAACAGTACGAGGACAATGTGGATTACACCAAAGTGAGTCTGACATGGTACAATGACGAAGTCTTGGAGGACGATTGGGGGAACGTCCTTGACCCAGATGATGTTATTGGTAGTGAAGCGCTCAAGACCTTTGGCCAATATGAAAAAGACAGCGTATTTGTCAGAGATGATGACGAGCAAATTGATTATGAAGTCCTGCTTGATACCCGTAGTTATAAAGAGACTTATGAACACGATCCCGTTGAAGCGGACCAGTGATGACTTTTGCTAATCATATTCAGAGCGAGTACTTTGACTGGATGGTGTCACTTGTAACGGGCGAGCGTTATGCAAAAACTATCTCCTATAGCAAGCTTCTCGAATATTTGCATTCTGTTGAGTTTGAACCAGTTATTATTAGAGGCGATTACGATCGAGCCGAAGACGGTGTATATTTGAGATACCGGTTTGCTGTGGATAAGGGCTATGATGAAAAGCTCAATATTCACAAGTATATTACTGGACCGTGCAGCGTTCTTGAAATGATGGCTGCACTCGCTCAAAGATGCGAAGAAAGTATAATGACTGACTCGGCTATAGGAGATAGAACTGGGCAGTGGTTTTGGGGGATGGTCGTAAGCCTTGGTCTTGGCTCTATGGAAAATCGATTCTTTGACGAGAAGTATGTTGCTGGCGTTATTAATCGTTTTCTTAATCGAGACTATGAGCCAAATGGTCGAGGCGGATTATTTACAATAAAAAACACCGAGAGAGATTTACGAAGTGTAGATATTTGGTGCCAAATGTGTGAATATTTAGACACCATTAATTAGTAAGGAAGGAGGTTTGGAAATGTAATGCTCGATTTTCTGAAAATTGCGACGCGAGAGTATAAGAAGGACAAATGGGAAGTATATCCTAAGTTCAAGGTTATCAAGTCTGAAGATCTGATGATTCGAGGCGGCGACTTCTATGCAGTTTGGGTCGAAGAGCGCGGTCTATGGTCTACGGACGAGCAAGACGTATTGCAATTGATTGATCGAGAAATCTCCAACGAGTTGAAAGAAGCGAAGAAGAAGCATGGCGAAAATGTCGTTCCGAGATACATGTGGGATTCGGAATCTGGCATGATCGACTCTTGGCACCGATATTGCCAGAAGCAGACTCGAGATAACTTTCACTCGTTGGATGAGAAGCTTATATTTTCGAATGCTGAAACCAACAAGAAAGACTACGCAAGCAAACGACTTAGCTACCCACTTGAACCTGGCGATATCTCAGCATATGATGAGCTGATCTCCACACTATATTCTGAAGAGGAGCGCCATAAGATCGAGTGGGCAATTGGGTCGATCGTTTGCGGAGACTCTACGAAAATTCAAAAGTTCATGGTGCTTTACGGCGCGGCAGGTACAGGTAAGTCTACAATCCTGAACATAATTCAAGAGATGTTCGATGGATATTACTGTGTGTTTGACGCCAAAGCACTAGGATCGAGCAATAGCTCCTTTGCACTAGAAGCATTCAAATCCAATCCTCTTGTTGCTATCCAGCACGATGGCGATCTGTCCAAGATCGAAGATAACACCAGACTGAACAGCTTGGTGTCTCACGAGCTGATGACGGTTAATGAGAAGTTTAAGTCAACGTATTCTAGCAGATTTAAATGCTTCCTGTTCATGGGCACCAATAAGCCGGTTAAGATCACTGATGCAAAGTCGGGCCTCCTTCGAAGACTTATTGACGTGACGCCTACAGGGAACAAGCTCGCTCCGAAAGAGTACAGGCGCATAATGAAGCAAATCGAGTTTGAACTTGGTGCCATTGCATATCATTGTCAAGAAGTATATTTGGAAGATCCTGGGTACTATGATGACTACGTTCCGACTTTAATGATGGGAGCCTCTAACGATTTCTACAACTTCGTTATTGACTCCTATCATATTTTTAAGAAACAAGATGGAACCACGCTCAAAGCAGCCTGGGATATGTATAAGGTATACTGCGAAGATGCAAAAGTGCCATATCCATTCTCTCAGAGAACGTTCAAAGAAGAACTTAAAAACTATTTTAAGAACTTCACCGAAGCTGCTACTTCTGACGATGGTCCTATTATCAAGAACTATTATAGCGGATTCAAGACAGAGAAGTTCGAGATCAAGAAGAAAAAAGAGCCAAAGCACGAAGAGTATAGGATTCAGTTCGGCGAATATGATTCTATATTTGATCAGGAGTGTGCCGAATACCCGGCTCAATACGGTAGCTCAAAAGGAACTCCGTATAAAAAGTGGGATAATGTCACTACAGTGCTTGCGGATCTCGATACTTCCAGGCTTCATTATGTCAAAGTCCCAGAAAACCATATTGTGATTGACTTCGATATTAAGGACGAAGCCGGAAATAAATGTTTCGATAAGAACCTCGAAGCAGCTAGTAAATGGCCGGCTACATACGCAGAACTCAGCAAGAGCGGAAACGGTATTCACCTGCATTATATTTATACTGGCGATCCGTCAATGCTCAAGAGTGTTTACGACGACGATATCGAAGTCAAAGTGTTTAGTGGTAATAGCTCCCTTCGAAGAAAGCTTACTAAATGCAACAACTTGCCAATTGCACAAATTAGCTCAGGTTTGCCAATGAAAGGAGAAAAAATGATTAATAAAGAGGTTGTTCAGACTGAGAGAGGTCTTCGAACAACCATTAAGAAATGTATTAGTAAAGAAGTTCATGCAGGAACCAAACCGAATGTTGATTTCATCTATAAAATTCTTGAAGACGCATATGCAAGCGGCATGCACTATGATGTCAGTGACATGCAGAATGCCGTCGTTGCATTTGCAGCCAGCAGTACGAATCACTCAGATTACTGTCTCAAGCTTGCGAGTAAGATGAAGTTCAAATCGGAGGAGCCTTCTACTGGGGAATCAAACGAAGATGCAGAACTTGTGTTCTATGACGTCGAGGTATTCCCGAACTTATTTCTTGTAAACTGGAAATTTGCGGGGGAAGGCAAACCAGTTGTCAGGATGATCAACCCGACTCCTAGAGAGATCGAGGACCTTATGAAGCTCCGTCTCGTTGGATTCAACTGCCGACGATACGATAACCATATTTTGTACGCCCGCTATATTGGATACACGAACGAACAGCTCTATAATCTATCACAGAGAATTGTCTCTGGCGAAAAGGGGGCATTCTTTGGTGAGGCGTATAATGTCTCATATACAGACGTGTACGACTTCTGTTCTAAGAAGCAGTCTCTCAAAAAGTGGGAGATAGAGCTTGGAATTCACCACCAGGAGCTTGGCCTACCTTGGGATCAGCCGGTTGCAGAAGAGCTTTGGCAAAAGGTTGCCGAGTATTGCGACAACGATGTCATTGCAACAGAAGCCGTTTTCAATGCTCGTCAAGGTGACTTTATTGCGCGAAAGATCCAGGTTGATCTTGTAAGACTTCTGCACGGAATCACGGACGTCTCTGTCAATGATACGACAAACAGCCTTTCCACCAAGATTATATTTGGCAAGAACCGCAAACCTCAGAGCGAGTTCAACTACCGAGATTTGTCTAAGCCGGTCAGCTGGACTGAATACGATGAGTATCGTCAGAAATTTGGTCCGGATTACGTCTTCCGCATCTTCGATCAAGATGGTCTTCCGACGTATGATATTTACGATCCAAAAGACGGGTGCACGGTTCTTCCTGATGGCTGGAGTATCATGCCGTTCTTCCCTGGTTATGTGTTCGACCATGGACGATCCATTTATATTCATGATCGCTCGCTCGTGTGGCCTAGGGACCGTGATGAGATCGAGAAGATCTTAGACGATAAGCTCGATACAAGAGTTGAACTTATTGGCGAAGGCGGCCGAGTATATTCTGAACCTGGTATGTACGGCGGAGTATGGGATGGCGATATTGCTAGCCAGCATCCGCACAGTGCTATCTACGAACGTGTCTTCGGTCCGACATTCACTAAGAGATTCGAGGATATTGTCAATGCGCGTGTGGCAATCAAGCATAAAGACTTCGACCTGGCAGGTAAGATGCTAGATGGTGCACTCAAGCCATATTTGAATGAAGAGCAAGCGGCAGACCTCGCTCAAGCTCTGAAGATCGTCATCAACTCGATTTATGGCCTTACGAGTGCAGCATTTGCGAACCCGTTCAGAGATCCTCGCAATATCGATAATATTGTCGCCAAGCGTGGAGCTCTGTTCATGACAGTTCTCAAGAGCGAAGTCCAGAAGCATGGTTTCAAGGTTTGCCATATCAAGACTGATTCAATCAAGATCCCGGATGCTAATGAGGATATTCAGAACTTTGTCATCCGCTTTGGCAAAGAATACGGCTACACGTTCGAGACGGAGGCTAACTTTGAGAAGTACTGTCTAGTTAACGACGCTGTGTATGTTGGCAAGTTCAAAGATGGTAAGCACGCTGGCGAATGGACTGCAACAGGAACCCAGTTCCAGGTGCCTTATGTCTTTAAGAAGCTCTTTAGTCACGAGCCGATCCAGTTTGAGGACATGTGCGAGACTAAATCGGTAAGCACATCTCTATATTTGGACATCAACGAAGGCCTTCCCGATGGTGAGCACAATAGAGTGTTTATCGGTAAGGTCGGTTTGTTCTGCCCAATCAAGCCAGGTTGTGGTGGCGGTGAGCTTCTCCGAGAAGCCAAAGATAAAGACGGCAACATCAAGTATGCTTCGGCTACTGGCGCTAAAGGCTATCGATGGCTTGAGTCTGAGATGGTACGGACGTCTAATAAGCAGGGCGACATTGACCGGTCTTATTACGACAAGCTTGTTGATGACGCAATCGACACAATTTCTAAATACGGCGATTTCGAGTGGTTTGTCTCTGATGATCCTTATATTTCACCATGGGACAGTCCCGATGCACCTTGGGATGAATCTACGCCTTTTGACGTGAGATAATTTATCAAAAATTATATTCAAAGGAGAAAATTATTATGGAAATTACTTTTGCACCGAAAGATATCCTTCAGATCGACGACGCTAGAATCACTTACAAGAACTTCAGCGGTGCCCCCTCTCAGTATAATCGCGAAGGCGATCGCAACTTTGCTCTGATTATTCCGGACCGCCAGCTCGCAGATGAACTTATTGGTGATGGCTGGAATGTTCATATCAAGCCCCCTCGTGAAGAGGGTGACGATCCGTTCATGTATCTTCCGGTTAAGGTCAAGTTCAATGATTATGGCCCGAAGGTGTACCTTGTGACTGGAAAGCGTATGAACCGCCTTGACGAGGATAGTGTGAGTATGCTTGATCACATCAGCATGAGACAGATCGATATGGATATTCGTCCGTACGACTGGAACGTCAACGGAAAGGCTGGCAGAACAGCATATCTGCAGTCTATCCGCGTGGTGCAGGATATTGACCGTTTTGAGGAAGAGTATGCAGAAGAAGAGCATCCCGAAGAGGATTGCCCGTTCTGATGGAGGATAGAAAGATGAAAACAAATCAGATTATTCTGTATGGTCTTGCAGGTATTGACGCTCAGTATGTTCCGGTTCGGTATTTTATCATGAATGAAGGATTCATGACTATTGCCGGACTGGCGCATACTGCAAAATACATGATGGATAACTATCCGACGATCGAACATATTTATGCTATCGACAATCGGCCTGGGCTTCGAAAAGAGTATGCGAATGCAATCCATGATAAGCATAATTCTATCGAATCTCGAGTTGTCTTTAAGCAAACTCTGATGAACGAAGGAATTAAGATCATGTAATTCGCGAAAGTTACAGCCTATATTATGAGAGGATACAGTTAGCTCATATAAGCTATTAAATTAATTATTAAGCTGTTCCTCTCTTTATTTTTTGCTGAGGGTCGTTAGCTCAGTCGGTTAGAGCAGTTGACTCATAATCATCAGGTCCAGGGTTCAAGCCCCTGACGGCCCACCATGTACGGCACACTGAATCCAGTTACGACTAAAGCAGCAGTCTGATGTCGCTTTCTCCTTTTGGTGAAAGAAGTAAAGAGGGCGCGATCTATTTAAGATCGTATAGGTGTGTTTAAGCGTAGGACTGCAGAAGGATTAGCCGCCCTTCAAAAAATAGCGGCTTCACATGGCGGAGTATCCGAATGGCACAGGAAGCAGACTTAAAATCTGTCGGCTTAATCGCTTACGGGTTCAAATCCCGTCTCCGCTACCATTTAATCAAAAAAAATGAAAGGGGGAAAATAAATGAAGGTAACCTTGAGAACGTTTCTTAGAATCACAGGAAATAGTATTCTGGAACCTTATTCAGCAAATCTCTATGTCGATGAGTGGGACGAGCTTTTTGAAGAATGGTTCCCTAAAAAAGTAGTAGATGGCATGAAATATGTGAAAGAACTTGACCCTTATCTGGATTATGAAATAATTGCTTTCCACCAGACATTGAATTATGGCGAGATCGAGAGCCAGGATATTTACGTAAGAAAAATCGAGGAGTAAAGGAGAGTTTCTATGAGAGTTTACAAAAAGCACGAGAGCAGTAATTTTACTTATCCAGATGAAATGAAGCGTATTCTCGACTATCTGAATGAGCACGGAACACTCTTCGTCAGCGGAGCAACTATTGAGAAACTATATTATGAGTTTTCTGAAGACAAATATAGTGCAAGTTGGATTTGTGTTAACGACGACGTGCTTGAAGAATTTGCAAACTGGCTTGAAGAGTATAATATTTGAAAGGAGAAAAACAAATGGAGCACATGCTTAAGTACCTTGGAGAATTGGACTGCGAAGCTGATCTTGCTTCTATCGCCGGAGAGCAGGAAGCAGCCAGAGCATGGTGCGGGAAACTCTGTTATTTTCTTGACCTTAGCAGTAAGAACGTCTTTGGAGTAAGTGATGTATACGCGGATAGTCTCTTTGAGTCTGGCGCGGTTGTTTAAAGAAAGGAGAACATCATGTATTACAAAGCAGTTATGAGTAACAAAATCTTCCATGAGCGGAGCCTCTCGATTCTGGATGATATTTTTGGTCCTGGTGCCTTTGATGCTTGGGTCAGGGCCGGAGCTTTGATGCCGGTGAAGAATCTCTCTGTGATTGACCTGCTCAAAAATGGTCAGAGGTTTGAAGCGACTCGTCTTTACCATGAGATCCACGAAGGATCTACGGTCAAAGAATCTCTTGACATGGTCAAAAAAATCGAGGCCGATATGGATCGGTTTCAGAATCCAAAGCATTGCTGCTCGAATTGCGGATTTGATTGTGGGTCCGGATGCTCTTGTGTGGTACCGTGCAATGATTGCTCGGAATGGGTACCTAAATACGGCTGATTATTTATATTTTTGAAAGGAGAATAATTAAATGAATAAGTACAAAATTGGAGACAGAGTCAGAGTTATCAACGGCATCGGGAAACTTCAGGATGCTATGCGTGGCAGAGTAGGAACCGTGGCTGTCGTGCATGAAATCGATGGAGTACAGCATTGCTGGGTTCTCATCGATGGTTTCGACAATCCTCATAAAGTTGACCCCACAATTGCATTTCATTACAACCAGTTGGCTCCGTGGCTCAATGATAGCAAAGATGCTAAAGAGCTTGCAATGAGCCGATATCTTAGATACAAGAATAATGGATATAAAAAAGAGGTTGCCAAATATTGTTATAATGATGTTATTACAACGGAAGTGGTCTTCAATGCCACCCGAACCACGCAGACCGTTATTCCAAAAATTAAAGATGTTATTTATAATGACCCGGCAACAATCGTTTTCTGGGAAGATGGAACTAAGACGGTCGTGAAATGCGAGTTTAGCAAAAGGTTTGACCCTGAAAAAGGTCTGGCTATGGCTTTTTCAAAAAAGATGTTCGGAAACAAGGGCAACTATTATAATGTTTTCAAGAAATGGCTTCCTGATGAGAAACCGAATACTGCCGTTCCAATTTGCCATGAAATTCAAAATATGTGTGCAATCAATGCTGATAAAATTAGTAAGATTAGATTTGAATGCTTTGCATGTGCTCATGGTATGATGTTCGAACGCGGATTCTATTGTATATGCCCCGAGCCGTGCGTCAACGGTGATAAGTGGAGACATAAGAAATGAGCGAGCCATTCCTTTATGGCTATCAAATGGATGCAGTCAAAAAAATGCGTAATGGCTGCATCTTAAATGGCGGTGTTGGAAGTGGCAAGAGTAGAACGGGTTTATATTACTACTTTAAAGAACAAGGTGGTAGTATAGACCCCGACTACATTCCTATGAAAAACCCAAAAGACCTTTATATTATCACAACTGCAATGAAACGTGACTCACTTGAATGGGAAGGAGAACTGACACATTACCTTATTTCCACTAATCCGGAACTGAGTCGCTACAAGAATAAGGTTGTGATAGACAGTTGGAACAACATCAAGAAGTATAAGGATGTGTACGGAGCTTTCTTTATATTTGATGAGGACCGCGTGACTGGCAAAGGCACCTGGGTTAAAACTTTTCTGAATATCTCGAGAAAAAACAACTGGATTATCCTTTCAGCAACACCTGGCGACACCTGGGAGCAGTATATTCCGGTGTTTGTAGCCAACGGATTTTACAAAAACAAAACTGCATTTACTAGAGAGCATTGCATATATTCACGCTATACAAAATACCCAAAAATTGAGCGCTATATTAACACAGGTCGTCTTATTAAACTGCGAAATCAGATTCTGGTTGACATGGATTTCTCCCGTAAGACCATCCCACATCACGAAGACATCTATGTTACGTATGATGTCTCAAAGTACAAAGAAGCTATGCGAACTCGCTGGGACCCGTTTAAGAATGAGCCTATCCAGCAAGCTTCTGGTCTTTGCTATGTCTTAAGACGAATCGTGAATGAGGACGAGTCCAGACAGGTAGCTCTAATGGAGCTCGCAGAAAAACATCCTAGAATAATTGTATTCTACAACTTCGATTACGAGCTTGATATTTTGAAAGGACTGCATTATGGACCTAATACAAAATTGGCTGAATGGAATGGACATCAGCATCAGCCTGTTCCTGATGGAGCTTCATGGATCTATCTTGTCAATTATGGGGCAGGAGCCGAAGGATGGAATTGTATCAAAACTGACACCATTGTGTTCTATTCTCAATCCTACAGCTACAAAACAGTGTCTCAAGCAGCTGGAAGAATTGATAGGCTAAATACTCCATTCCGAGATTTATATTACTACCATTTCAAGTCTAGATCCGGAATTGACCTCGCAATCAGTAAAGCCCTTAGTGAAAAACGGCAGTTTAATGAAAACAGATGGGTTAAATGGTAAAAAAATGAGTAAATTGAAAAAATTTAAGGTATTCTATTTCCTTGGCGGTGACCATCAAGGTATCGACGAAACACGACGGAAATGGGAATTGATCATGGCAAAAAATGAAGATGAAGCCGAGAAATTGTTTAAACTTGCCTATTCTAAAGATTTGTCTGACTATAAGATATTCTTCGGATGGGTAGAGGAGGTGGTGCCCAGTGTTCGACGGTCCGACTTATCCGTGTGAGTAGCTATGCCCCTCAGCGGGGCTAGATCTTTTATACTTTGAAAGGATAAAAAGCATGAAAGGCTTTAAGAGATTTAAAGTATTCTATTTTTCGAACGATAGTCGTCCGCATTTCAATGAACCTAATAGAAACTGGGAATTGATTATAGCGAGAAATGAAGACGAGGCTGAAGATATATTCAAACTTTTGTACAATAAAGATCTATCCGATGGCAAGATATCTTTTGGCTGGGCTGAGGAGGTGGTGCCTTAATGAAACCGGGCTTTATTCCTACCACCACACCAATGTAGTTATGCCCCTTAAATGGGGCTCGCGATAAATACAGCTTCTTTAATGAAAGGAGTTGCTATTTGTATGAAAATAAAATTTAGAAATGTTGACACTGGAGAAATCATCGAAGTCGATGAGGACGACTTCGAGGCTTTCGATGAATGCATGTTTCATAAAAATTATCAGCTAATATTCGATTAAGAGAACTAGGGCATCTGAAACACGGTGTCCTATTCTTTTATATTTTGAAAGGAGAAAATACTATGGATTTCAGCAAGCCTATTTATGGAGAAGTTGAAGGTTTCATCGATGCATCTGCCGCTAAAGCATATTTCAAAAACCACGGAATCGAATATACGGAACAAGTTGAAGATGGTTATTATGTTGGAAGCTTTTATGTCTTTAAATTTCCGACAATGACCAAAGAGCAGCTTGAAAGAGCCTCCAAATATACGGAGGTTAGGTTTTATCAGTAAAAAAGGAGACTTATGATGCGCGAAAAAAGATGCGGCGATTGCGTTAACAATGAAAACGGAACATGCGAAAACTGGGATAAGGGCACTGGAATGCCTTGCTCATGTGCGCCTCCTTATGACACAGCGTGCTCGAACTTTTCTAGGAATCCTGCAGACAAGAACAAACCTCTCAATGCGATGAGAAGCTTTACCGACAATTATTGGCTTAATCAAGACTGATATTTGAAAGGAGAAAATTACTATGTGGACTACTATTCTGCTTTATATTCTGATCTTCCTTCTTGGGTTCTTCTTCGGGCTTATCCTTCCTCTTATGAGCATCAGCAAAGCATTCAGAGAAACCTATCAGAAGTGGGTTGATGAGGAAGGTTACCATGACGGCTCTTGGGATGAGGGGGCGGCTTGGTTTGAGAAGACATTCTATCGTATTTTTTATGGAGGCAAGAAATGAAAGTACGTATTTTGTCTACCAAATATTACGACAATAAAGAGATGTTGGACAAGTATCATCTACTTAGAAATTATAAATTTGAGATGGTTGGCAACTCCAGGCACCAAATTGCGTACATCACCGTAAATGACTTGAATGACCTTCTCAAATTTATTGCCGAACTCGAAATTCCGGTCATTTTCTGGTATGATTATGATAATGGTACATACAATGCGGAGATTTACGATGATTACAGAGAATAGGAGCATAAAATGTATTCTAAGGCCTTAAATTTCGTCGAGGTTCGATGCTCCATTTGCCATACAGTATGGGTGGTAGATGATGAACGTGCCTGCAAGCCTTATATTTGCCCGCTATGCCGGGAAGAAAGATTGGAGGATGACGATGGAGTACGTTGATCTGCAGTATAAAGAAGTATATTTTGACCAGTATTGCGGCTCTTGCAAGTACAGTGATCTTGAAGAGGAGAACGACCCTTGCAATACTTGCCTTGCCAACCCTGCGAACGAATATTCACATAAGCCGGTTTATTGGGAACCGAAAGAGTAAAAGGAGAAAAAAATGGATAACCAGCTTGAAAATTTTATTGAAACTATCGGTTCGATGGCTGAAATGGCAGCTATAATCAGAGAGGCGCTTATTAAAAACGGATTTACCAGAAGTGAAGCGGTTGACATTGCCAGCAACTTCATTATTTCGATGATGCGTAATGCCGGAGGGAATAATAATGGTAACTGATACTCCTTTCAAAACATATCAGGTAGACGCTATTCAGGCAGCCGAAGAGCTTATGTATGACGATAAAGTTATTGCTAGGCTTGAAAAAGCAAAAACTGAAGCCGACATTTGTCGAATTATGGCAACGGCTCGCAATGAAAAAATTAAACGTCAAGAAATGTACGGAGGTAACGTATAATGGCTCTTGCTAAAAAGTGTGATATTTGTGGAAAGCTTTATGAAACTTATAATTCCAAAGATAACCAGCTCAATCCGAGTGGCTTTATGTTTGTTAATGTATGCGCAGATGATACATATTTTTCCGGAAATGTAACCGATTGCTGCCCAGAGTGCATGGCTACTATTGTAGAGGCAGTCGAAAGTCTAATGCCAGCAGCACCGGAGATGCGTGAAGATTAGCCAATGGAGGAATAAAATGAAGAGTTATGATATCACATTCGGTGAACCTGAAAGTCTAGAAGGTCTTACATATTATGAAGTTAAATTCAAGCATCAACCTCGTATCGAGGATGTTGAAGGCATCCTTAGATCTTATGCGCCTAATATTTATGAACATCGTTCTGTGTTTATTGGACTTGCAAATCAGTTTGCTGGAAAAGCTTGGAAAAGCCGATTCACATTGAGCGGGAGCTTCTGTGGGGACAATCTTTTCCTGGCCGCTATTGCACTCCCAAGCGGTCTTTGCACGCTGTATATTCCATTGCCTTACTGGGATAAGCTTGATATTCCGGTTAAAGAGGGGAAAAATAATGAATAATTTCAAAGCTGAAAATGCGAAACTTGTAGATGCGACGGCATACCGGGATGAAAATGAAACCTGGTACATGGAGCTTCTATATGAGTATGAAAACGGATCTGGCGTTCATTGCAGATATTATCCAAAAGTTGAATTTCCTTTCTTTTGCAGAGCACTGCCTCCAGAGGAGTTTAGTTCTGATCGCTTCGGTCGTGATGAACTAACTATTGGCCTTTTTACAAAAGAAGTTGCCGTCTTTAGGGGAAACTTTTGGAATCCAGTAACCGGTCAGAGGATGCAAGATGTCTGCGTTATTGATGACCTGGTCAAGCCTGCTGAACCTGTCCATGAGATGACCATTGAGGAAATCGAGAAGGAACTTGGTTACAAGATTAAGATTATTGATAAGGAGAATAGCAATGAATCTTGCTGAATTTCGAAATCAGATGGAGTCGGACGCAACAATTGAAAATGAGCGTTTGAAGCGCGACATCGCAGACCTTGAAAAGAAATACAACGATATGTGTAAGGCATATTCCGAAAAGGCGCAGGGTCTGAACGAAGACTGCAGGGCGCTTGCTAATCGTTGTTTTGTGCTGACTCAGGGAAGCATGTGCTGCTTCTGCGAGCTGAGAAAATTCAGATGCCCGCATGCATGGAGCTATGATAGGAAGATCAAAGCAGCCATGAGCTTTATGGAGGAATAATTATGATGATTGCTCATTGTATTTTGTGTATTATTTTTATTCTTATCTCTTTCTTCTGTCTTATTAGCATTGGATACTATGCCGGCCGCATGCGCGAATTAAATATTCGTGAGAGAGTCTGCGATGATATTAAAAAACAGATTCCAAATTGCTCAGGGGAATGGCTAAATGGAGCTGTATATGTTATTTCGAGGCTGAATGAACTGACCGATACAGACGATGCTTGACAATTAAGGAGGATCGTATGGCTCATACATTCATTATTTGCAACAATGAAGAAGAAGTAAATTCGAATATGTCATGTTGGGGCAACACTACATTCGAGCTGTCGGCAGAAGATATCTCTGCTCTTCTGCAAGGCAAAACTCTTGCCGGCGATGATGGTGAGTACAGTATATTCATCATGATGGGAGAATAAAAAGTAATGACTAAAACTTTCGAACGCTATAAAAAGTGGAAGAAATGGCGAAGGCGAAACATTAATGGCAGGTTTTATCAGTTCCTTATCCTTATCGGGTTGATGCATAGCCCATCTTTTGAATATTGGTATCGCTAAAATTACATATTGTATTATGAGAAGAATGGGAGAAATTCAGTACTAATTATATTAGGAAAAAAGCCGAGGTTATAACCTTTGCGGCATCGAAAAGTCGCACGTTCTCTCTTATTTTTTAACAAATCTATAATTGTAAAGTTGTAAGGAGTGATATTTAATGGACAAAAACGACATCAAGCTCACTAGCATTGTTCCTTTTAGGGAAGATGATCGCTGGTATTTTAAACTGGTCTATAAGTATGAGGATAAGAAAGGTAAACATACGGTTGTGATCCCAAAGGCCCTTGTGCCATTTGCTCAGGAATATATTCCGCGTATTAATTATCTTGGACCGTTTTGTGAGAAGAGCGTATATGACTTCCCTTATATAAATTGCAGTGATTCAATGCTCTTACACGAGTCTGTTTGCGATTTAGCAATTGAGCGAGGTCTCAAAACCCAGGCTTGCTGCTTCGACATTATCACGGAGTATGCTCCTCGAGAAATGACTCTCGATGAGATTGAAAAAGAGCTTGGATATAAAGTAAAAATTATTAATAAGGAGAAGGAGAAACCGAGCAATGCTCAAACGTAAGCGCGTTTATATTTGTGACCATTGTGGCGCAGTAGCTCTTGAAGAGACATATTTCTTTATGACTGACGTTTGGAAAGGTGCTCCTGAAGGATGGACCAAACTCGGTAAAGAAGATCTGTGCCCAACGTGCTCAAAGGCGTATAAAAGATTTGTGGAGGAACTGATGGACTCTTGGAAGAAAAGTCCAACTATTAATTTAAGTAAGAGCATCAATATTTCGAAAGGAGAAACTACTAATGCTTAAAATTGAAAAAGTTGAGGCTGTTGGTTGGGAAGCAGCAACCAGAGGGATGCGTAATCCAATGAACTCTTGGAAGAAGAGTGACAGTTTCTTCTGCGGTTCTCCGGAGTGCTGTTTTACTGACGACGAGTGTAATCCTGGGTGCGCTGGATATGGCCAAGGGTTCAATATCGGCGAGGCAGACCTCGACCTTATGACTCGTCTTCGTAATGCTGGCACAGACCATCGCAAGTTCATGCGGATGATCGCCGTGTACCTTGATATTACGGCTCCACTGTATTGGTGGAAGGAATTCGATACTTATAAGGTTGGCACGGTAGCCGATTCTTGTTCTACTATGCATAAGATTGCAGCAAAAGAGTTTGACGTAAACGACTTTAGCCATGAACACATTGAAGAGCTTGACGGCGATGAATACAATATGTCCTATGATTGGCTTCTTCGGACTGTGGATATTCTGAATTACTACCGTAAGAAGTACAACATTGCTTCTGAGAAGCTGAAAAGAACTGATCTTACTGAAGCCGAAAGAAAGCATGTGATTGCTCAGCAAAAGCTTTATTGGTGGCAGATGATTCAACTGCTGCCGAGCTCTTACAACCAGCGTCGAACGGTTATGCTGAACTACGAGGTGCTGGCAAATATTTATAAGTCCCGTAGGAATCATAAGCTTGACGAGTGGCACACATTCTGTGATTGGATCGAAGAGCTGCCTTATTCTGAGCTGATTATTGGAAAGGAGAATAACTAATGTACAATAAAGAGGATAGAGCCGTTGCAAATGATCGGTACAGAGCCATTATTAATCAACTTCTGAAACTTGATCGAGAAGCAGAATTTGAAGCCTCATGCAGAAAAGCAATGGCAGCATACAGAAATAAACTCGCTAAAATGGCCTGTAAGGTGGCAGAGCTTCAAACCAAAGTTGATCTCTATGAGAAGTATATTTCTTACTGTGTCGATCATGACAGTGTTGAACTCGGTGAGGTCTGCTCTTTCAATGGCGAGCTTTACCGCATGGTAAGCCGCGAATATAAGCAAGACACGGATTCTGCCAAAACTGTATGCTGCGAATTTATTTGCGTCACTCCGATTATGAAGGACTTCAATAATAAAGATGGAGGAGAAAAAAGTGTCTGAAGGAGTAGGAACAAAAGCAACCCTATGTACTAGCTGCGAGCACTGCGCAGTATGCATTTATAAGCCAGATTATCTTAATATTCTCAAAGCAATTGAAAACGCGCGCGTGTCTGTGGTTAAAGAGACCCCGGATGGAGGATTCTCGGCGAAGAAAGTGATTGATTATGATTTCATTAGCGGGATTTCTATTTGCTGCCGTTACTATCGAAACTGGACCGATACTTATCGTGATGAAGATTACAATGCCTGATATTTTAGTAGTTAAATGCAATGCATTTCTTCCATATGAACGAATGCAGGCCATTCTTGATAACCTTAGAGCTCAGAAAGAGACTGGAGTGATTCTTCTTCCGTCTTATTTAGAAGCCCAGATAGTTCCTGAGGATATTGAGATTAGGCTCGTTAATGGAAACGGCGAATGTGTACTGATACCGACTAAAAACTAAGGAGAACAGCTATGATTAATCTTATTGTTCCTGAGTATTGCCAATCCTGCGCAGATTTTGAGCCTCAAGTAACCCATAGTCCGGAGCAGGTTGAGACTGGTTATGGCGGCATTGTTTTATGCGGTGATACATATGTAGAGTGCAAGCATAGGCACCGTTGCAAAACCATTTATGAGTATTTGAAAAATGAGAAGGATAAAAAGTAATGTGTAATAATTACTGCTCCAGATGTCGTCGCGAAGTTCCTGTATTCTTTAGGACTCGACGTGTTCCTATAGAGAGCAATTATATTAAGACCACGTTTGTTGAAGAATATGCTGTTTGCCAGTATTGCGGAAAAGAAGTCTATGATTCTAGAGTATATGATAGGAATGTGAAGGTTCACGTTGAAGCCTTGGAAAAAGCAATTAAAAGAAGAAGAAAAAATAATGACGCTTCAAAGGAGAAAAAATAATGATTCAAACATACGCATATCTATGCAATCTGAAAAAGTGCGCAAATTGTATATTTCCAACATGCTCTCATACAACTGATTCACGCTATAGGATGCCCACTGAAGGAACTGAAATGAGGTTGCTAAGCTGCTCGAATGGTGTTGCTTATTACATGGAGTTTCTTAAAAAGAATGAAGATGCGATAGACAATTGAAAGGAGAAAAAAAATGGCGTCATTGAGTGATATTGTTGTTAAGAAAGAACTCAGGTTATGCAAAATCGGCAAAGAGCTTGGATATTTCCATTGCTGGGAGCAATATGGCGACGTAATTTGTCCAGGCATAATGGTTGGATCTAATCCGGGCGGCCAATATTCACGTGTATTTGGTATCGTTGAATTCGATGACCGAATCGAGCGAGTTGATCCAACAAAAATCCAGTTTATCGATGAGACCCATAATTATTTACGTATTCAAAAAGAAAGTCGAACTCAAAGTAGTTGAAAGGAGAAAATGATGAAAGTATCTGAAATCTGCACGATCGTGAATGATTGTGACCGGCTCTGCGCTATTTGTCGGCAGAATAATCACACGCTAACCGATTCGGAAAAGCAGGAAATCGGGGACCTGCTATGGGATTACAGAGACGAACTTCTGAAGAAAGAAGTTAAGTAATAAGAGGGCCATACATGAAGTCTAAAAAGAAGAAACCGAAAGTTAATTCTCTTGATATTTCTCAAGCTAAAGCAAAGGCTGTAAAGAATACAATCCTGATGGCGGAGTATGTCTTGCAGTCTAAGCACGGGTTCAATCGTGATCAGATTGTAGAATTCCTGGAGAACATGGCATATGTAGCTGACGCTGTTCAAGAGGGTCGACTCAATATGACAGATATTAACAATGCTAATAGGCAAGAAATACATTTGAATACTACTTCAGATGCTTATCAAAAAAGTATTGGCTCTAGTTATAGACCAATTACATTTTACGGGCCATTGGTGATTTCTAATTCCGAACACCCATGCAATATTCCATTTGAGGAGGAGTCCTAACAAGGGCTCTTCCTTTTTCGCGAATGAGGCAAGGCCTATTATGAAGAGTACGGCAGCATTAGGTGCAGAGCTTGAAAGGAAGGGAGCTCTTAATAAGAGATGGATCTAATCCGACTCCCTCACGGTGTGAGTCCGTGCGTACACTTTTATTTTTGCTGCTCGCGAGTAAAACACTCCCTATTATGAGAGGAAACTAAAGATATTTAAAGGAGTGTATTTACTTATGAAATATAACATTATTATTGCAAAACTTACGGCTATCCTGTTCGGTTATGACATGGACGCTATCGGTAATTTTTGTTATGATATTGCTTGGCAGAATTCCTACCAGCATGTCACCAGCGCTATCGGTATCGTTGCAGGTCTGATCGCACTGGCGTTTGTTGTCACTGCAATGGTTAAACAAATTAGAGAAGTTAAAGGCTATCATTAAACATAATAGTTTCTCTCAAGAGGGGAAGCTCTACATGGGCTTTCTCTTTTTATTTTTGTTGTTCGCGAGTGGAACACTCTCTATTATGAGAGGAACACAAACCTACAACTAATATAATTTTAAAGGAGAATTATTATGGAAAAATATTGGAGTTGGAAGGCAGTCTGTGTCTACGCAGTTATCTGTGTAATCATTGGGGTTGCTATTGGTGCAATTTTGAACGCCCACAATTTCGGATGGAGTCCGGATATGGGATTGTACAAATTCATCAAGTTTACCGAATGGTACGACGAGTCTACTGTGAGATACTGCATACCTTTTGAAAGCATGACACATCTTAATGTCCTGGACATTATTAGAATGTGGTAAGTGTAATTCAAAAGATTGAGTCTAAGGAAACTTAGGCTCTGTCTTTTATTTTTATAAGGAGGAGCACATATGGAATCGGAGATTCGTCTTAGGAAAGTTGGAGGCAAGTATATTCTGACTGCATACGGACGGCAAATTGAATGTGACTCGATGGCGCAGGTAAGAGAGGCCTTATCGCTTGATGAGCACGAAGCAGATCCGGAAATCGAAACTACTGAAAAAGAAAAGGAGACTAATGAAATGGCTACTACTAAGAAAACTGTTGTCGACGACCCTGTTGAACATCCTTCGCATTATACGGCGGGAAATATTGAATGCTTGGACGCGATTGAGTCTGCAGTGTGTAAGTACGGAGTTCCCTCGCACGCGTTTCTTGCAGGTCAGGTGATCAAGTATATTTGGCGTGCACCGCTTAAAGGTAAGTACTATGAGGACCTGAAAAAGGCCAGATTTTACCTCGAAAGAATGATCGAAGACGAGGAAAATGGCTGACTAAAGACGGTTGCCAATTGGCAATTAGTTGCTTCTTGGCAACCATTTTTAAAAAATTGGACTTAAAAATTGCCAATCGGCAACAGGCTAAAAATGGCCAAAAATGGGTCGGTTGCCGGTCTGCAACTTTTTGTTGACAGTTGGCAACTTTTTGTTTGCCAATTGGCAACAAAAATGGCCCAAAATGTGCTGTTTTTGGGGGTTTTTGGCCATTTTTGGGGGTTTTGACGGTCTTTTAAATTTTTCGGTTGCAGACCGGCAACCGACCTAATCTATTACGCGAAAAAAAATATATAATATTATATATAATAGTTTTGCCCGGTTGCCAGTCTGCAACTGCGAGTGTTTACGCAAGAAGATTGGCCAAAGTAAAAGGAGATCTGCAAGAATGAGTGAAGTAGAGTTCATTGATATTTTCTCTCACAATTTGGAGTCGATTATGGTCGAGTATGGAATCAATCGTATTGAGCTAGCGAAGGAAGCACATCTAGATAAAGGATCTATCACAAGATATTTGTCTGGTGATCGGATGCCGTCTCTTCGCGCAATCATTAATTTGTCTATGGCGCTTAATTGTTCGATCGATGACTTGGTTCCTAACTATGATTATATTGATTGAGCACAAAATGAAGAGAGTTCGCGGCAATTGCAAGCTCTTTTCATTTTTTCGTATATTTTAAAATTCGCGAAAAAAACATGCCCTGTTATGAAGAGAAGAACGATTTTTTATTTAAAATTTCGTCTTCTCTTTATTTTAACACAAATGAAAGGAGACCTCGCCATCATGGCTAAGCTTGAAAGTAAATTTCAGAAAGAACTGATCGATGAGATCAAGCGTACGTATCCAGGCTGTATTGCCCTTAAAAATGACGCGGGGTACATACAAGGATTTCCTGACTGGACTATTCTGTATAAAGACAAATGGGTCGTACTGGAAATTAAAAGAGATGAAGGCGCAATCAAACAGCCTAATCAAGAGTATTATATTTCTAAGTTGGATGATATGTCATATGCGGCATTTGTTTATCCTGAAAATAAAGATAGAGTTCTTCAAGAACTTTCTGTTATATTTGGAAGATAAGGAGAAAATAAATGAAGTTTAATGATCATTCAAATTTAGAAGGGTTTCACGCAAGCTTTAGTCCGAGTCAATGCAGCTGGCTTGGGTATGATGATAGCAAAGCTTTAGAAGTGTTTTCAAATCGTAAAGCTGCTGAGATTGGAACTCGTCTTCATGCTTGGGCAAAAGAGACGATCGACCTTGGCATTAAGCAGCCTCGTTCCAGAAAGACTTTATATTCTTATGTGAACGATGCTATTGGCTTTAGAATGAGTACTGAGGTTGTTTTATATTACTCAAACTATTTCTTTGGGACTGCAGATGCTATTTCTTTTAGAGATGGATTTTTGAGGATTCATGATCTTAAGACTGGTAGAACTAAAGTACATATAGAGCAGTTGGAAATCTACGCTGCTCTTTTCTGTTTGGAGTATAAGGTCAAGCCGGCTGAGATTGGGATAGAATTGAGGATCTATCAGAACGATGAGATATTTGTGCATAACCCCGCACCTGAAGACATCAATGATATTATCAACAAAATTGTGCACTTAAACAAGTTAATAGAAAAAGCTAATTACGAGGAGGAATGACACCATGAACCCGATAGCCGAAGAAATGATGAGCTATTACGGTCTGTGTGACTATGTCGAAGATTCATTGCTGCATTACGGAATGCCTCGTCGATCTGGACGGTATCCTTGGGGGTCTGGTGATAATCCATATCAGCATGCTGTAGACTTCATCGGTAGAGTCGAAGAGAAAAGAAAAAGCGGCTTTACTTATGTGGACGACGATGGTAAACTGTGGACTGGCGATAATGCAATTGCTAAATCCATGGGCATGACATCGACAGAATTTCGCACTGAGCTTGGTATTTGCAAAAATGAACGGCGTGCTTATAATGTTGCTACTGCTAAGGCTTTACAGAAAGATGGGCTTGGAGTAAGCGAAATTGCACGTCAGATGAGCCAGCGTCTTGGTAAGACCATTAATGAATCGACTGTTCGTTCTTGGTTTAACGAAGATGCTGAGAAAAATATGAATATTGCAAAGTCTAAAGCCGATTTCATCAAAGAACAGGTTGATAAAAAGGGAGTCATTGAGATTGGTGCTGGTGTTGATAGACAGCTTGGCATCACTCCGGAGATGATGAAGAAGGTCAAGTATATTCTTGACAGGGAAGGTTATGTTGTGGCTGGCGGTCGAGTTCCGCAGGTTACTAATCCTGGGCAAAAGACCACGATCACAGTTGTATGCCCTCCTGGCACACCTTACAGAGTCGATAGCAATGGCCGAAAGGTCACTAAGGCGGTTTATGACTACGCAAACATTCATCCGTTGATCGATGTTGACCCCATCAAAGATAAGGATGCATCAAAAAGAAAGCTTTCCTATCCTGCATCTATGGACTCTAAAAGGCTGATGGTTCGGTATGCAGATGATGTTGGTCCTGATGGTATTAAAGGCATTGAGAAGGACGGCGTTATTGAACTTAGGAGAAATGTTCCTGATCTGTCTCTTGGAGAGTCCCGATATTCTCAGGTTCGAATCCTTGTGGATGGAACACATTATCTTAAAGGCATGGCCGTTTATTCAGATGACATGCCACCTGGCGTTGATGTGGTATTTAATACCAATAAAAAGAAAGGAACACCTGCGCTCGGACCGAAAGATCATACTGTTTTGAAACCCATTAAAAAGGATGATCCGGAAAATCCGTTTGGCTCGCTTATTAAAGATCCTGATAAAGGAGGCCAATATTACTATAAAGATCCTAAAACAGGAAAAGAGAAGCTTGGCCTTATTAATAAGCGATCTGACCAAGGAGACTGGACTGAATGGGCCGATGCATTACCGGCGCAGTTTCTTTCTAAACAGTCAAAGAAACTTGCAAACCAGCAGCTTAAGCTTGCTATTACAGACAAAGTGGCTGAATATGAAAGTATTAGCAACTTAACCAACCCGACTATTAAGAAGCATCTTCTTAATAAATTTGCCGATGAATGCGACTCGGCAGCTGTTCATCTTAAGGCTGCTGCGTTACCTGGACAAAAGTATCATGTTATTATTCCTGTTAATTCTCTTAAAGATAATGAAGTATATGCTCCGGGCTATGCTCCTGGTACTAAGTTGGCTCTTATTCGTTATCCTCATGGTGGCACTTTTGAAATTCCTATTCTTACCGTAACCCATAAGAATGAGCTCGGTAAGAAAATTATTGGAAATGATTCAATTGATGCCATCGGTATTAACCATAAGGTCGCAGATCGACTTTCTGGCGCCGACTTTGATGGCGATACTGTCATGGCTATTCCTACTCATGACCCTGCTGGCAAAGTAAGAATTACGGCAACACCTGAGCTTGAGGGTCTTAAAGGCTTTGATCCTAAAGTTCAGTATGGTCCTGATACTTATAAAGCAGGCACGGTCAAGCTTATGACCAAGCATGGAACTCAGCTTGAAATGGGCAAGATTTCCAATCTTATCACTGATATGACGCTTAAGGGCGCTAATTCTGATAAGCTTGCAAGAGCTGTTCGGCATAGCATGGTTGTTATCGATGCTGAAAAACATGGGCTGAACTATAAGCAAAGTGAAATCGATAACGATATCGAGGCATTAAGAAGAGAATACCAGCCTGATGGTGGCGCTGGAACCATTATATCTAGGGCTAGAAGCCCGGAGCGAGTTCCGAAACGGCAAGGCAGTCCTATGGTCAATATGAAGGGGAAAGACTATTACGATCCCACTCGTCCAGAAGGTGCCCTGCTTTGGAAGACCGCAGATGATGCCACATATGAGAAGACCACCGTCAATAAGCGTACCGGAGAGGTCAAAACTAAGCTGACTACCAGGACCCAAGAGAGCACTAAGATGGCTGAGACAGACGATGCCTATACTCTTATGTCTGATCCGAAGAATCCAAGACAAATGGAGCGTCTTTATGCTGACTATGCTAATAAGATGAAATCTATGGCCAACGATGCCCGTAAACAGGCTATGACTACCGGTAAGATCAAGTATGATAGCACTGCTAAAGCTACATATCATGATGAAGTGGACAGTCTTATGCGCAAGCTTTCGGAAGCTGAGCTCAATGCGCCTAAAGAACGTATGGCTCAGGTCAGAGCATCCTCTGAAGTGGAAGCTCGTAAGCGTGCTTATAAGGAGCAGACTGGTAAGGATATGGAAAAAGGCGATGTTAGAAAGATCGGAACTAGAGCTCTTAATAAGTATCGCCAGGAAATGGGCTCCGTATCCCGTAAAGAGCGTAATATTAAGATTACAGACCAGGAATGGGCTGCTATTCAGGCTGGTGCTATTAGCGAAAGCAAGCTTGTTCGTATTCTTAATAATGCGGACATCGATGAACTTAGACAAAGAGCAATGCCTAAGCAAACAAGCACACTCAGTGTTGCACAAAAGAACAGAATCAAGGCTTTGAGCGCATCTAATTACACATTAGCTGAGATCGCAAACAAACTTGGTGTGTCAACGTCAACAGTTTCGAAATATTTGAAGGAGTGAGTTTGAATGGAAAAGAAATGTATGTTGACAACGTTTGACAATCCTTATGATCCATTCGAACAGTTTACTCTTTGGTTTCTGTTTGATGTTGAAAAAGGTTACAACACTTGCGAACGTTTAGCAAGAGTCGCTAATATTCCTGAAGGTTTGTCAGAAAAAGAAACAGAGGTCGCAACCAACAAAGCGATCGATGATATGATCAAATATGACTTTCTTAACATCTACAAGAAGGTCTATAGTACCTCTAGCAGTAAGGAAATATAATATAATATAGGGAGGGGGTCAAATATAAACACCCCCTCCCCACAT
>OGMT01000164.1_pt1 | contig 60806 bp, 48 predicted proteins | sample 1573271 | NCBI WGS metagenome assembly OGMT01 (sample SAMEA2582000, study PRJEB24529) | metagenome | biome: Human gut stool | place: China | collected 2011 | reverse complement strand
TCATAAAGAATGTGGGGGTAAAATAGTATGGATGTAAGCCAGTATCTGGAAATATGAATTGGAAAAACTTTGTATGTAGTGTGGTGTGTCTGGCAGGAATGACTTGTGCGGAAGCTGTGAACTATACACCGGAAAATGTTTCGGCTTCCATTGCTTTGAAAGTGCCTGGTAATGATGCGAAGCGGTATCCGCTGACTTTGCAGCAATTGGATAATAGTAATTTTGAATATCAGTGGGTGGCGGCCGATAAATTACCTGTGGTGATTTATCAGAATGTTGAAGAAAAAGACGGCAACCAGCGTATTGTCATTTTTATGACTGCATTGGATGATGTTTATTTCAATTTTGGTGAGCAGGTAATGACTGGTTGTCATCATGATGATTGTTTGTTTTATATGCCTGGATTTTGGTATCGTCGTAACTTGCGTTCTCCTCAAGAAGCGCCGTCTTTTCATACCTCGGATAGCTGGTTGGTTCGTGAAGACCGTTTAAGTACTCCCTTGACTGCTATTTTTGATGAAAAGAATAGGAAAACATATTCTGTTATCCGGCTGGATAATATGGCTTCGGATGCTTTGACTACCCATAAGGAAGGGGAAGTGATATTGTCTGGTAAAACCTCTATAGGTTATACAGGATTTGAAAACCTCTCGGGTATCGCTTCTTTGTCTTTTGGGTTTCCTTACAAGGAAGCTCCTAAAACTTATATTCGTAAATTGACATTGGCTCCTTCGGTTGAGGCCTATCAATTATTACGTAAAGGTGAGAGTCTTTCTCTGACTTGGGAATTACATGAGTCGGAAATTGCTGATTTTTCAGAATGTGTGCAGCATATTTGGGAATATTCTTATGATACAAACTGTCCTCAAATTGTAAATACACCTTATTCTCCTGAGAAAATGAAGGAAGTGATGAGTAATTTCTTCGTGGAAAGTTTTGTCGGAAATACTCCTACTCATTATTATTCGGGGGTGGAATTGCGTACAGCTACTTGTGACCAAACGGATGTTGCCGAAGTGGGTTTTGTGGGACGTACTTTGTTGAATGCTTTTAATGCATTGGAATATGGAGAACAGCAGCGTCGTACGGATTTGGTGACGAATGCTTATAAAATTTTTGATTCTTATTTGCAGAATGGATTTTCGGAAACGGGTTTCTTTAATGAAGTAGTACATTATAGGCGTAATTTTGTAGAGTCTGTTCATAGTATCCGCCGTCAGTCTGAAGGGGTATATGCCCTGCTTCATTTTTTGAATTACGAAAGACTGCAAGGTCGTAAACATCCTGAGTGGGAAAAGCGTATAAAAAGTATGTTGGATATGTTTCTGCGTTTACAAAATAAGGACGGTAGTTTTCCTCGTAAGTTTAAAGATGACTTTTCTATTGTAGACAAGAGTGGGGGAAGTACCCCTTCGGCAACTTTGCCATTGGTTATGGGATATAAATATTTTAAGGATAAACGGTATTTGGCAAGTGCAAAACATACGGTGGAGTATTTGGAAAAGGAATTGATTTCGAAGTCCGATTATTTTTCTTCTACTTTGGATGCTAATTGCGAGGATAAAGAGGCATCTTTGTATGCGTCAACTGCCGCTTACTATTTGGCTTTAGCTACAAAAGGAGCTGAACGAGCCCATTATGCTGGGTTGGCGAGGAAGGCAGCTTATTTTGCATTGTCATGGTACTATACATGGGATGTCCCTTTTGCCCCCGGTCAGATGTTGGGTGATTTAGGGTTGAAAACTAGAGGCTGGGGAAATGTTTCTGTAGAAAATAACCATATTGATGTCTTTATCTTTGATTTCGCTGACGTATTGAACTGGTTGGCAAAAGAATATAATGAAAAGCGTTTTTCGGATTTTTCTCAGGTAATCAGTACATCAATGCGTCAGTTGTTACCCTATGAAGGGCATCGATGTGGTATTGCCAAAACAGGATATTATCCGGAGGTTGTCCAGCATACTAACTGGGACTACGGTAAGAATGGTAAAGGCTATTATAATGATATTTTTGCTCCGGGATGGACAGTGGCTTCATTGTGGGAATTATTTTCTCCGGGACGTGCCGAGAAGTTCTTGAAAAAATAGTTTGAAAATTGATAATTTATTATGATGTTAAGTGATTAGCATTTCATTTAAAACTTGATTTTCTTTTCTTTTGTAGGGAAAGGTATGTCCTTTTTCAGAAAATCAGCTTTCTCTTTAAGGAAGGATACCTGAAGTATATTAAAAAGCCGGGGATTGTCTTTACAGATGTTCCCGGCATAATTTTTTACCGTCACTGGCATTATTGTTCTGACTTTACATCTCTTATTGAATAAAACAAGTAAAAGAAAGAATTTCTCTATGTTAAGATAACAGTTTACTTTAAATTCTTAACTTTGTTCCCCTTGAAAAATGATTGTTACAAGATAATTTAACAGCTAAAAATGCAACAATATAAAAGACCGGAAGCTATAAAACGTATGAATGAGCTGGCGGGTAGCCGGAAGCCTTTCCTTTTTATTATAGATTATAAACAGCAGTGTTCCTTGATAGAGGAAATAAGTCGGATTGATTCTACCCGTTGCCGTTATAACTTTAATGGAGTGAAAAATGTGGATACTGTAACAGAAAGTTACAGTGGGCAGATAGACTGGAACTTTGTTCCAATGTCTTTGACAGACTACCGGCAGGCTTTTGAAATCGTAAAACGGAATATTCTGGCAGGTAACAGCTATCTCGCTAATTTGACTTGCAAGGTTCCTGTCAGTACTAATCTTACTTTGGAGGATGTGTTCCGGTACTCCAAAGCGCTTTATAGACTTTGGTTGAAAGATAAACTGGTCTGTTTCTCACCCGAAATTTTTGTTCGTATAGAAGATGGCGAGATAAAATCTTTCCCCATGAAAGGAACGATTGACGCTACCTTACCTAATGCGGAAAAACTGTTGATGGATGATCCTAAGGAAACTGCCGAACATGCTACCATTGTAGATCTGATTCGTAATGATTTGAGTATGGTGGCGGAACAGGTCAGGGTTGTCCGCTATCGTTATTGTGACCGGCTTGAAACCAATAAGGGACCTATCTTTCAGACAAGCTCCGAAATATGTGGTGTCTTGCCCGATGATTACCCGTCGCATATAGGAGATATTATATTTCGTTTGTTACCAGCCGGTTCCATAACCGGAGCGCCCAAATCCAAGACGATGGATATTATTGAAGAAGCGGAAAATTATGAGCGTGGATTTTATACGGGCATAATGGGTTATTGTGACGGCAGGACTTTAGACAGTGCGGTGATGATCCGTTTTTTAGAACAGGAAGGAGAGAATCTTTATTATAAGGCGGGGGGAGGAATTACTTCAAAGAGTGATTTACAAAGTGAATATAATGAAATGATACAGAAGATTTATGTACCCATTTATTGAAACTATACGGATAGAACAAGGAAAAGCGTGTAATTTGTCTTATCATAATGAAAGACTGAACAATACCCTTCATCATTTCTGGCCGGACTGTGCCGGCATAGAATTAGGTGAATACCTGAAATTGACACCGGAGATGAACGGAATGAAATGTAGGGTGATTTATGATGGAGGTGGAATAAAAGAAATTAGTTATGAAGCCTATCAGATGCGTCCGGTACATTCTTTGCAGTTGGTTTATTCGGATGATATAGATTATACTTATAAAAGTACAGACAGGGAAGCTTTAAACCGGCTTTTTGCCTGCCGTGGAGAACGGGATGATATTTTAATTGTCAGACGCGGACTGCTGACCGATACTTCCATAGCTAATATTGCCTTGTTTGATGGTAAGGATTGGTTCACACCTAAATTACCTTTGTTGAGAGGGACTTGCCGTACAGCATTGATTGACAACGGAATTATAAAAGAAAAAGATATCCGGCCGGAAGAACTATCCTCTTATTCTTTTGTTAGGTTATTTAACGCTATGATTAAATGGGGAGCGTTGGAATTTTCTACCGGAACCATTTACGGATAATAAGAAAGAAGGTGGAATTTTGAAGATTTTTGTTTGTTTCCTTAAATAATTTGCTATATTTGCAAAAAAAATATAAATATAGGTAGGGTATGAGATTGCGGACAGTTGCCAAGTTGGGTATGGTGCTATCAGTGGTATTGTTTTGTACGGCTGTGGGCTTTTACGGCTTTGCTAAGTTAAGCCTGACGGATAAGAGTCGTGAGATCAATCTCTTCTCACTTGTACCGGCTGATTGCATCGGTGTGTTGGAGAGTGATAATATTAATTATTTTCTGAATGAATTTCCTCAATTGAACTATTCTGAAGAACTGGGTAATTTCCAGTTTCCCGGTTTGTTTAATTATGTGTTGGGAGGTTTGAACGAATATACCACTAACACTGCTCATGGTCTGAGCAGTAAGATGAGCCGGGTGGTGGTCAGTTTCCATTCTCCGGGTACTCCGCGTGACCAGGTGGTATATTTCCGTATGGGGGCTGATGATAAGGAAACATTGGGAGATATGTTGTTAGAGAGAACTCCGGGAAGTTTTTCACCTAAAAAAGAGAAATACAGAGGAAAAACTATAGCAGTCTATCCATTGGGCAATAATGATTTTCTAGCTGTCTATAGCGAGGCGGGATTCTATGTGGTGAGTTATCAGAAGAGTTTGATAGAGAAAGTGATTGATGCGCGTGAGGATGAAGAGAAAGCATTGAGTAATGATCCCGTGTTTGCCAAAGCGATGCAGAAAAAGAAAACGCATAACTTCCTGACTTTATACGGACGTACGCCGTCTATGCCTTTCTTGCAGGATAACAGTGGCTGTTGGAGTGAGTTTGACTTTCACATGAACAGTGATGTGGTGTACCTCACCGGAGATACTTTTATGCCTGATTCATGCGGCTGTGTGAACCAGATGGCCGAAAAATTGAAGAATATTCCGGATATAAGGGAAGATAGTTTGATTATTTCTGCTGATAAAGATTCCATGGCAAATTATATGGAAGAGGCCTACGAAAGAAATAGCAGGACATTGTTCAATGAATGTGTAGCTAATCTTTCACGTGATGCAGCCTTTATGCTTGTGGCGGACATGAACAAGATTTCCCGCAACCCGGAACGTTTCGAGCCTTATTTGCCGGCATTTCTGTTGGAGAATGCTCCTTTATTCCATTCGTTTATTCTTTCAACCCAATTGTCGGTTGTGAACGACCGGCTTTCCCATATCATGGTACTGACATATAAGGATTAGCGCAACTTATGTCGGTGGAAGTGGGGAGCCACTTTGCTTCTAAAATAAAATAACGAAATAACAGTGAGTGCGGCTCCGAATAGATAGGCCATCTTGAAGGTGGCTATTTCTGCTATATATCCGCCCAATAACATGCCGGCGCCTATACCTACATCCCACGAAGTCAAGTAGGTACTGGTTGCCGTACCACGCTGGTTGTTGGGGGCCAAGTTCACAAACAGCGTGTTATAGGCGGGGAACATGGTTCCAAACCCAATACCTAGTAAAAGAGCTATGGTGAACAGAAAATAAGTGGTCCATTGCAGACTCCATGTTGTCAGCCATCCGCATGAACTCAAACCGAAAAAACAGAAGCAGACCAGATACAGACCGGCTTCAATAACTTGAGTAACCATTCCCCGGTCTACCAGGCGTCCGGAGAAAAGACGGGAAACTGCCATTCCCAACGCCATGAAGGTGAAGAAGAAACCGGTGGATGCCTGGATACCTATTTGCTTGGCATACATTGCAACGTAATTGGTGGTCATGCCATAAGGGATGGATAGTAATAACAGACTGAAACCTGCCGGTATTCCTTTAAGCAAAATAAAGCGGTCCAATGATATCGGTTCTCGTTTTACAGGAGGTTTGTAGGTGGTCTTTACCAATGAGGCGCATAGAAATCCTATCAGGCAGGAACCTAATGAGCAACAGAAGATAAGCGTATAGTCTGCTCCTGCATCATGCAGGAAGAGTCCGGTCATCGGTCCGATGGACATGGCTATATTGTTTGCCAGCCCATAATATCCTAATCCTTCCCCACGGCGTGAAGAAGGCATGATATCAATGACAATGGTATTTCCGCTGACTGTCACCATGCCGAATGATACTCCGTGTATAATGCGGAATAAAATAAATAAGGTGAGTGTTCCTGCAATGAGATATCCTCCGAAGATGGCGGTAAAAGTGAAATAAGCCAACAGATAAAGTGGTTTGCGGGCAAATGTATCTAACAGATAGCCGGAAAAGGGGCGTATGCACAGGGCGGCAATGGTGTAACAGGAAAGTACGGCCCCTATGGTTGTTTTGTTGGCGTCGAAAACTTCTGCCAGATAGAAAGGCAATACAGGCATCAGTAACCAGAATCCAAAGAATAATAGAAAATTGGCTGCCAGTATTTCTATATAATTTTTGGTAATCAGCTTGTCCTTCATAAGCAATAATGTGCTAATATGTCAATGTATCAATATGCTAATGTGGCAATATGTTAATATGCCAATTGACCGCGTTCTATTCCGCATGGCAATTGGCATATCAGCACATGGTCACATTGACACATTATTAATTGGCTGCTTCGAATTCTTTCAGGAAGCGGGTATCGTTTTCAGAGAATAATCGTAAGTCGTTTACACGATATTTCAAGTTGGTGATGCGTTCAATACCCATACCTAGCGCATAGCCTGAGTAAACTTTGCTGTCAATGCCGTTGGCTTCCAATACATTCGGATCCACCATACCACATCCCAGAATTTCCACCCAGCCTGTGCCTTTACAGAACGGACAACCTTTTCCGCCGCAAATATTACAACTGATATCCATTTCGGCACTTGGTTCGGTGAACGGGAAATAGGACGGACGCAGACGGATTTGAGTATCTTCGCCGAACATTTCTTTGGCAAACAACAGCAATACCTGCTTCAAATCAGTGAATGATACATTCTTGTCAATGTAGAGTGCTTCCACTTGATGGAAGAATGCATGGGCACGATAACTGATCGCTTCATTGCGGTATACACGTCCCGGACAGATGATGCGGATAGGAGGTTGCGAATGTTCCATAGCTCTTGCCTGTACGGAAGAGGTGTGAGTGCGAAGTACGATGTTCTTTTTCACATCTTCCTGATTGGCTTCGATGAAGAAAGTATCTTGCATATCACGTGCAGGATGGTCTTCGGCAAAATTCATGGCAGTGAATACGTGCAAGTCGTCTTCTATTTCGGGACCGTCGGCAATACTGAAGCCCAGCCGATGGAATATATCAATGATTTCATTCTTTACAATGCTCAGCGGGTGACGTGTTCCCAGTTCGATGGGATAAGCCGTACGGGTAAGATCCATTTCGGCTGCGCTGTTATCTTGGGTTTCGAAAGCTTCTTTCAATGAGGCGATACGCTCCTGAGCCTTGTTCTTCAGCTCGTTCAGTTTCATACCCACCTCTTTTTTCTGCTCGGCAGGTACGTTGCGGAAGTCTGCCATCAACTCATTAATCGCTCCTTTTTTGCTAAGATATTTAATGCGCAAGGCTTCCAATTCTTCCGCATTGGCTGCTTGCAAGCCTTCAATTTCCTGAAGTAATTGTTCTATTTTAGCTAACATAGTTTCTTCTTTATTTTTTAATGACCGCAAAGTTAGCGAATTAAACCCATATATTTTGCTGAAAACTAAAAAAAACGATATTTTTGCATCGATTTTTTCTAAATATAGAAAATGAGAAAACTTATAATCGGAGTTTGTCTGCTTATGCTGATAAGCTCCTGTGGAGGTGGGAAAAAGAAAATGGACCCCTTCGAGACGCTTACTGAGGAGATTGATTCGCTGACTGCAACCCCGGACACAACAGAAGCGATGGCTGCGGTAGAGGAAGAACCAATGGTTCCCGCTACGGCCGACGAAAGTTTTGCCGACTTTTTCTACAATTTTGCCAGTGATGAAAAATTACAATTGTCACGCATCGTGTTCCCTTTGCCGTATTATACAATGGAAAAGAAAGAGCACATTGAAAAGGAGCAATGGAAACACGATCCTTTATTCAGCCGGCAGGATGCCTATACAGTTCTGTTCGATAAGGCGGAAGACATGGAAATGGAGAAAGATACGGGTCTAACCAGTGTCAAGATAGAATGGATTTACTTGAAGAAGGGAAAAATCAAGCGGTACTATTTTGAGCGGCTGAAGGGGCTGTGGAAACTGGAAGCCATAGATTTTGCGGATATGCCGAGAGAGGATACCGGTAAGGAGGACTTCTTTGAGTTTTATGAACGTTTTGCCAATGATTCTGTTTTCCAGTTGTCTCGTTTGCACGAACCGTTGAAGTTTGTGACCGCTGATCCCGAAGACGAGTTTCAGATACTGGAAACGACTTTGGAGGCCGGGCAATGGTTCGCATTCCAGCCTGTATTGCCTCGTGAGAATCTGACTAATGTAAACTATGGCCAGAACGAGAATGTGCATTCCAATACGAAGGTGATTGAAATGAAAGGTTTTGGCAATGGATTTAATAATACGCTCTATTTTGAACGGCGCCACGGTCTGTGGAAACTGATGCAGTTTGAGGATCTGAGCGATTGATTTGATTGTAAATGAAGGAAATAAAAGACTACTCTCTGTTGCCTCATAATACATTTGGTATGGATGTGAAGGCATCTTTGTTTGTGGAATATGAATCGGTGACAGAGCTGCAATCCATCTTGTCGGATAAAAAACTGATGGCCGGTAACTGGTTGCATATTGGCGGAGGAAGCAATCTGCTTTTTAAAGGTGATTATGCGGGAACTGTCCTGCATTCGGCTATCCGGGGGTATGAGGTGGTTGCTGAAAACGAACAGGAAATAGAGGTAAGGGCAGGAGCCGGTGAGGTGTGGGATGATTTTGTGGCATATACCGTGAAAAACAGTTGGTATGGTGCTGAAAATCTGTCATTGATTCCCGGTGAAGTGGGTGCTTCTGCCGTTCAGAATATCGGTGCGTATGGTGTTGAGGTAAAAGATTTGATTGTAAGTGTGGAAACCGTCGAGGTGGAAACCGGCAGGAAACGGATTTTTACCAAAGAGGAATGCCGTTATGCTTATCGTGAAAGCATTTTCAAGAAAGATTTGAAAGGTAAATATATAGTGACTTACGTCACCTATCGTTTAAGTAAACAGCCGGTTTTTAATCTGGAGTATGGAAATGTGCGTGGCGAATTGGAAAAGCGAGGAGGTGAGGTGGCATTGGAGAATGTAAGGAAGGTGATTATTGCCGTGCGTGAAGCCAAGTTGCCCGATCCCCGGGTGCAGGGAAATGCCGGAAGTTTCTTTATGAATCCGATTGTTCCACGCAGGCAGTTTGAAATAGTACAGCAACAGTATCCTGATATGCCACATTATGAGGTGGATGGCAATAGGGTGAAGATTCCTGCTGCATGGATGATAGACCGTTGCGGCTGGAAAGGCAAACAAATAGGACGCGCGGGTGTTCATTCTAAACAGGCATTGGTCTTGGTGAACTGTGGGGGCGCTACGGGAGATGAAGTGATTGCTCTTGCCAGACGGATACAGGAGTCTGTGCTTCAAAAGTTCGGGGTGGCTATCTCTCCCGAAGTGAATTTTATATAAGGTATGATATGAAGATTACAATACTAGGCAGCGGAACGTCTACGGGAGTACCCGAAATAGGGTGCAAATGTCCGGTATGCACCAGCAGCGATCCCCGGGACAACCGTTTGCGTTGTTCGGGACTGGTAGAAACGGAAGGGCTCCGGATTCTAATAGATTGCGGTCCCGATTTCCGTGAACAGATGATACGGTTGAACGATTTCAAGCCGTTGGACGGTGTTTTGATTACTCATGAACACTATGACCATGTAGGAGGCTTGGATGATTTGCGTCCTTTCTGTCGTTTTCGCGATGTGCCGGTTTATGCCGAACAATATACGGCAGAGCGTTTACGCCAGCGTATTCCTTATTGTTTTGCCGAACATCTTTATCCGGGAGTTCCCCGTATTACATTAGAGGAAATTGTTCCCGATTCTCCTTTTATTATCGGCAATCCCGAAGGAAACAAAGTAGAGGTGACACCTCTTCGGGTAATGCACGGCAAACTGCCCATTTTGGGATACCGTATCGGCCGGATGGCATGGATTACCGATATGTTGACGATGCCTGGGGCTGAATATGATTTGCTGCAAGGACTGGATGTGTTGGTAATGAATGCATTGCGTCCTCAGCCTCACCATACCCACCAGAATTTGAAGGAGGCTTTGGACAATGCACAAAGAATAGGAGCCGGGGAAACCTATTTTATTCACATGAGTCATCATATAGGATTACATGCTGATGCTGAACGGTTATTGCCGCCGCATGTGCATTTTGCATACGATGGAATGAAAATTTGTTTATAAAGCCGGCTTCAACGAATACCGGCACAATCCGTTCAACCCGCATTCCGAACATTTCGGTGTCCGTGCCACACAAACATATCTTCCGTGTAAAATAAGCCAATGATGTGCGGTGGGCACAATCTCCTTCGGAATATACTTCATCAGATATTTCTCGGTAGCCAGCGGTGTGGTGCAGGTTTGAGGAACCAGCCCGATGCGGTGGCTCACGCGGAACACATGTGTATCTACCGCCATGGCCGCTTTATTGAATACTACACTTTGGATGACATTGGCTGTCTTGCGTCCCACTCCCGGCAGTTTGACCAGTTCTTCCAATGTTCCCGGTACTTCGCTATGAAAATCTTTCACCAGCATTTGCGCCATGCCCACCAGGTGTTTTGCCTTGTTGTTGGGATAACTTACACTCCGTATGTATTCATAAATCACTTCCGGCGTCGAAGCGGCCAATGCCTCAGGAGTCGGGAAATCCCGGTAAAGAGGAGGGGTGATCATATTTACCCGTTTGTCCGTGCATTGTGCACTCAGGATAACAGCTATCAATAACTCGAATGGGTTATTGTAATGAAGTTCGGTTTCGGCAACAGGCATCGCTTCTTGAAAATAAGCGATCACCTTGTTATAAAGTTCTTGTTTTTTCATCTTACCTTCTTTTTTCGGTTACAAATATAATTGATAAATCAATAGGGTAGAATTATTCGGGCAATTCATTTGTTTAGTTGAGTAAACTTCTTATATTTGCATAAATATATTAGATTTATGCAGCTTAACGTAAAGAATGAAACTTCTACATTGAAAGCTGTGGTGCTTGGACAACCCGGTTCCATAGGGAAGGTCCCCACGCTGGAAGAAACTTATGACGCCAAGTCATACGAGTCCGTATTGCATAACATATACCCCCATGAAGAAGATATTTTCAAAGAGATGAGATGCTTTGAAAGCGTATTGTTGAAATATGGGGTACAGGTCTATCGCCCGTGGACACTGGAGAATTGTAATCAGGTGTTTGCCCGTGATGTGGGGTTTGTGATTGACGACAAGATTATTGTTTCCAACATCATCCCCAACCGGGAGGATGAGAAGGAAGCCTACGAAGTGGTCTATAATCAGATAGCTTATAACAAGATTTTCAACCTTCCCGAAAAGGCGCACGTAGAGGGAGGTGATGTGGTGCTTTACAATAATATAGTGTTTGTAGGCCTTTATACCCAGCCCGATTACCCGCAGATGAAGACGGCACGTACCAACCGGTATGCTTTTTCCTTTCTGAAAGAAATCTGTCCGGGGAAGATATTCATCCCCTTGGAGCTGAAAAAACATAATACAGATCCACGTGCGGGGATTCTGCATCTGGATTGTACCTTTATGCCGGTAGGGAAAGGGCATGCGATTATTTATAAGGACGGATTTATGTATCCTCAGGATTATCATACTCTGCTCGATTTGTTCGGCAGGGAGAATGTATTTGAAATAACGCGGGAAGAGATGTACTATATGAATACGAATGTCTTTTCCATCTCTCCTGAGGTGGTGGTTTCTGAAAGGAACTTTATCCGCCTGAATACCTTTATGGAAGAGGTATGGGGAATGACGGTAGAGCGTGTACCTTATTATGAAATATCTAAGATGGGCGGACTGTTGCGCTGCTCCACCTTACCATTAATCCGAGAAAATGACTAAACAAACAACAAACCACATTTTGATGGTGGAACCCGTGGCCTTCGGGTTCAATGAAGAAACAGCGGCCAACAATTATTTCCAGCAGCGGACAGTTGCGGCAGGTGAGACAGTACAAGCTTGTGCCTTGAAGGAATTTCGGGGCATGGTGGATAAGTTGCGTGCAAACGGCATAGAGGTAATAGCGGTGCAGGATACCCCGATACCTCATACTCCGGATTCCATATTTCCGAACAACTGGGTGTCCTTTCACGACGACGGAACGGTGGTGCTGTATCCTATGTTTGCGGAAAACCGCAGGGCGGAAAGACGGGCGGATATCTTGCAGCGGATAGAGTCGGAGGGGTTCAGCATCCGTCGGAAGGTAGATTATACAGGTTTTGAGGAAGAAAACCGGTTCCTGGAGGGGACCGGGGGAATCATTCTGGACCGGGTGAACCGTTATGCATACGCGGCTTTGTCGCAAAGGGTGGACGAAGCTTTATTTGGTCGGTTCTGCAAGGAACAGAACTTTATTCCGGTGCCCTTTCATGCTTATCAGACTGTAAACGGACAACGTCTGCCCATTTATCATACCAACGTCATGATGTGTGTGGCGACAGATTATGCGGTCGTTTGTCTGGACAGCATCGACGACGTGGAAGAGCGTGAGCAGGTTTGTCACGTCTTGCGGCAGACAGGGAAAGAAATCATTGCCATCTCCGAGGAACAGATGCATCACTTTGCCGGAAATATGCTTCAGGTGGAGAACGGGAAAGGCGCATTGTTTCTAGTGATGTCTCAAAGTGCTTACGATTCGTTGGATGAAGGCCAGTTACAACGGCTGTCTAAGTATAACGCGTTGCTTCCCATGCCCATCCCTACCATTGAAACGCTGGGAGGAGGAAGTGCCCGTTGCATGATGGCGGAAATATTCTTGAAGAAAGAAAAACATTAAATGATAAAAAGCTTATGGATGCAAAATTATCGGCAGCTCAATTGATGGAGCTTGAGAACAAACATGGAGCACACAATTATCATCCTGTTCCTGTGGTATTGGATAAAGGAGAAGGTGTGTTTGTATGGGATGTGGAAGGAAAGAAATATTATGATTTCCTTTCCGCTTATTCGGCAGTGAACCAAGGACATTGTCATCCGCGTATTATCGATACGTTGGTAAAACAGGCGCGAAAGCTGACTTTGACTTCACGCGCTTTTTATAACAGCCAGTTGGGACGGTATGAAGAATTTGTCACCCGTTATTTCGGATATGACAAGGTTTTACCGATGAATACGGGAGCCGAGGCAGTAGAAACCGCATTGAAGCTTTGCCGCAAATGGGCGTATGAAGTAAAAAAGCTTCCCAAGGATACGGCGGAAATCGTTGTATGCCGGAATAATTTTCATGGGCGTACTACCACTATCGTTTCTTTCTCCATTGATCCGGACGCTTACAATAACTACGGACCTTTTACCCCCGGCTTTGTCGTGATTCCCTACAATGATGCCGAAGCATTGGCGAAAGTGCTGGACGAACATCCTCATGTGGCCGGATTCCTGGTTGAGCCCATTCAGGGAGAGGCAGGTGCTTATGTACCCGATGAGGGATATTTGAAAAAATGTTACGACTTGTGCCGTGCCCACAATGTACTTTTTATAGCCGATGAAGTGCAGACCGGCATTGCCCGTACAGGCAAATTGCTGGCTTGTGACTATGAGAATGTTCATCCGGATATCCTGATTTTGGGAAAGGCTTTATCGGGTGGGGCCTGTCCTGTTTCTGCGGTATTATCATGCAATGAAGTGATGGATGTTATCCGTCCGGGGCAACATGGCTCCACTTTTGGCGGAAATCCTATTGCTGCGGCAGTGGCTGTTACGGCGCTGGAGGTAGTACGGGACGAACAGTTGGCGGACAGGGCATACAGGCTGGGACTGATATTCCGGGAAGAGATGAGAAAACTGTGCGAAACATCTCGTGTGGCTTCTTTTGTCCGGGGCAAGGGATTGCTGAATGCGTTGATAATCAATAATGATGAAACGAAGGATTTGGCGTGGGAGATTTGCTTGAAATTGGCCGAAAACGGTTTGCTGGCCAAACCGACACATACGAATATTATTCGTTTTGCTCCGCCATTGGTGATTACAGAGGAACAATTAAAGGAGTGTATCGAAATTATAAAGAAGACGATTGCTTTGTTTGAATAAAGGATTTTTTATCCTGTCTTTTAGGGGTGGATTCAATCTGCCCCTAAAATCGTTTTTACTGATACCCACCTGTTTGTGACGCTTCATCTTTCATTGTTCCATACTGTTTGGCTATAGAAAAGGTAATTATTTGATGAGGCTGTTTCTTCTTGATAAGAATATTTAATGCAGTTATATCCGGTTAACTCGGAAATAATTTCTATCTTTGCACCCCGAATTAAAAAATAGACGTATGATGCCGTGAATAGCGGTCGTGTATTCTAGAACACCACGTAAAAAACAGGAGAAATGAAGAATAATAATACTGTATCTGTATCGTTCATGTTGCTTGGCATACTGTTTTGTGTATGTCTTGTCGCAGCAAATTTATTGGAAACCAAAGTTGTCCAGATCTGGAAAATTACGGCAACTGCCGGATTGGTTGTATTTCCTATCTCTTACATTATCAATGATTGTATAGCCGAAGTATGGGGCTTCCGCAAGGCACGTCTTATCATTTGGATGGGCTTTGCCATGAATTTCATGGTGGTAGCTTTGGCGCAGCTTGCCATTCTGATGCCCGCAGCTCCGTTTTGGGAAGGAGAGGAGGGCTTCAACTTCGTTTTCGGCATGGCGCCCCGCATCGCTGTAGCCAGTCTGACCGCTTTCTTGGTCGGCTCTTTTCTCAATGCCTATGTCATGAGTAAAATGAAGCTGGCTTCGGGAGGAAAGAACTTTTCACTTCGTGCCATCACTTCCACTTTGGTGGGTGAGAGTGCCGATTCCATGATTTTCTTTCCTGTTGCCTTTGGAGGTTTGATGCCTGCCGGTGAACTGATAAAGATGATGGTTATTCAGGCAGTGCTCAAGACACTCTATGAAATTATTATCCTGCCCGTTACCATCCGTGTGGTAAATTACATCAAGAAGGTGGATGGCAGTGATGTCTTTGATGAGCATATCTCATACAATGTATTGAAAATCAAAGAACTTTAATAAGGTGCTGATGTGTCAGTGTGCCGGTTAGCCAATTACCATACGGTATATGGCGCAGCATATCCACATAGCGCGGCAATTGGCACATTGGCGTATTAGTAAATTGAAAAATTGTCAACAATGAATAAAAGTGACGCATTGGTTGTGTTCAGCGGAGGGCAGGACTCAACCACTTGCCTGTTTTGGGCAAAAAAACATTTCCGCAAAGTGTATGCTTTAAGCTTTATCTATGGACAAAAGCATGTGAAGGAAGTGGAGCTGGCCCGTGTTATTGCCGGAAAGGCAGGGGTGGAGTTTAAAGCGATGGATGTTTCCTTTATAGGCAACCTGGGTAAAAATTCGCTGACAGATACTACGATAACGATGGATGAGGTGAAGCCTGCCGATAGTTTCCCTAATACGTTTGTGCCGGGGCGGAATTTGTTCTTTCTGAGCATTGCGGCTGTCTATGCACGCGAATTGGGAATCAATCATATCGTGACCGGTGTGTCACAGACAGACTTCAGCGGTTATCCCGATTGCCGGGATGCTTTTATCAAGTCGCTGAATGTGACATTGAACCTTGCCATGGACGAGCAGTTCGTGCTTCACACTCCGTTGATGTGGATTGATAAAGCGGAAACATGGGCGTTGGCGGACGAATTGGGCGTGCTCGATTTGATCCGGCATGAAACGCTGACTTGCTATAATGGCGTACAGGGGGATGGCTGCGGTCATTGCCCGGCCTGTAAGCTCCGTCGTGAAGGATTGGAAAAGTATCTGGAGATAAAGGCGGAAAGAGAGAAATGATAGGATAAACGAAGGTGTTTTCTCTTTGTATGAAAGGTGTTCCTTTCTTGCCGGGTATATCGTTTCACTTTAGTGAGCAAGTTTTATCACTGAAGTGAAGAAGTTTCATCACTCAAGTGGTACAGTTTCATCACTTTAGTGAAACGATGTACTTGGCAGGGAGAGAATTTCTATTCCAAGGTATGAAAGAGAAAACATGAATATGAAAAAAACAGATTTTAATGGAAAGAAAAGATGAATTGACCCTTCTCGGGTCGAAGACCGAGTACAGGCAAGATTATGCTCCCGAAGTGTTGGAGTCCTTTGTGAACAAACATCCCGGAAACGACTATTGGGTACGTTTTAACTGTCCCGAATTTACCAGTTTGTGTCCTATTACAGGACAGCCCGATTTTGCGGAAATCCGTATCTCCTACCTGCCTGATGTGAAAATGGTGGAGAGCAAGAGCTTGAAGCTGTATTTGTTTAGTTTCCGTAATCATGGCGATTTTCATGAAGATTGCGTGAATATCATCATGAAAGATTTGATTAAGCTGATGGATCCTAAATATATTGAGGTGACGGGCATTTTTACTCCGCGCGGTGGTATTTCCATTTATCCGTATTGTAATTACGGCCGTCCGGGTACTAAGTATGAGGAATTGGCGGAGTATCGGATGCGTAATCACGATTTATAGATGTATCTCTTGGAATGAATAGATAGATTGTGGACTCAAATATTTGCTGGTTTTGAAAATTTGTTCTATTTTTGCACTCCGAAAAAAGGAGAGGTGCTCGAGTGGTTGAAGAGGCACGCCTGGAAAGCGTGTATACCCCAAAAGGGTATCCGGGGTTCGAATCCCCGTCTCTCCGCAAAAGTAGAAAAGTTAAAGTTGTAGATTCTTGAATTTGAACAATTCAAGAATTTTTCTTTTTCCAGCACTTATCTGTATGGATGATAATGCGGAAAGTGGTGAATACAAAAGGTGAATAAGAAACAGTACCCATAGTTCAGGCAGATTGATTTTATAATGGATGTAAAAACAATCTAATCGGGATATTATTATGGATATAAATTGATTGACGCAAAGGCTGGAAAAGTATAGCTTACGCTCAATGAATCATTTATGAAGGATCCCTTTCAAAATCCTTCACGACAACACATTGAAAAACAATGTATTGTGTAAATATGAAGGATTTGAAGGATTTCCCGGTGTTTTTTTATTTTAATAGGTTTTATGATAACTCCAATCCCAGTGCTTCTTTTAATTTCAGCAGATTCGGGTTTTTCTTGCTCATCATCTGGAAACGTTCCACGTGGCTGTAAGCACGGATGTTCTCGGTAGGGGCACTGACACGTACCGTCATGGTGATTTTCCGGTTGTGCAGACGTTCGCGTAAGTGATTCTGAACCGATGGTATCAATTGTACCATATATTTTTCCACCATATCATTGTCTACTGTCACTTCAAAAGTCGTGTCATTCAACAAATGCGGATGCATGTTCATCATTCGTGCGGAGTTAGCCTTCTCTTCCTTGGGCAGGGCGGCTGCAAATTCACGCCAGTAATAGTCCAGATCTTTTTCATTGAAAATATAATCTTCGTATGTGGCATCGTTTTGGGCAGCGGTGCTTGCCGCTTTTGCTTCTTGCTTCTCCGCGGCTTGCTGTTCGTGCAAAGGACGGCGCAGGGATATACCGAGTGAGCCCGCCTTGAACACCGGGATTTTTTTCTCTTCTCTGGTCTGAGGCAGCGGGCTTGGACGGCTTGCGTTCATACTGCCGGCTGTACTTGTACCCTGTGGCTGAGGAGCGGCGGTTGCTGCGGTCTGTGCAGCGGCAGTTTTAGCCTGAGGCTGTGACTGCGTGGCGGCTGTGGAAGCCGCTTGCTGCGTAAATAGGGGTTTTAATATCTTCTTAGGGCCACGCCCACCACTTGCATCATCGGCGTCGGGCAGAGTGAGTTGGGCGCATTGAATCAGTGTCAGTTCTACCAGCAGACGTTTGTTTTTGCTTGCACGATAGTTCAGGTCACAATCATTGCATAGCTTCATGGCACGGTACAGGAATTTCTGGTCACATTTTTGTGCTTGTTCTTTATAGCGGTCGCGGATACCGGCGCCTACTTCCAGCAATTGCAGGGTGGAAGGGTCCTTGCTCACCAGCAAATCCCGGAAATGAGAGGATAGTCCGGTGATGAAATGACTGCCGTCAAATCCTTTTTTCAATACGTCGTTAAAAAGCAGCATGGATTCGGGAACTTTGTTTTCAAGCAACAAATCGGTCAGCTTGAAATAATATTCGTAATCCAAGACATTCAGGTTTTCAATCACACTTTTGTAAGTGATGTTCCCACCTGTGAAGCTGACTACCTGGTCGAAGATGGAAAGAGCATCGCGCATACCGCCGTCGGCTTTCTGTGCGATGACAGTCAGGGCTTCGGGTTCGGCGTTGATATGTTCCAGTTTGGCAACGTATTGCAGATGGTCGATAGTGTCTTTGATGCCGATGCGGTTGAAGTCATAAATCTGGCAACGGCTCAGAATAGTCGGCAGTATCTTATGCTTTTCCGTTGTGGCAAGGATGAAGATGGCATGATGAGGCGGTTCTTCCAATGTTTTCAGAAAAGCATTGAAGGCGGCTTGCGACAACATGTGGACCTCATCAATGATATATACCTTGTACTTGCCGATTTGTGGCGGGATACGTACCTGCTCAATCAGCGAACGGATATCTTCTACCGAGTTGTTGCTGGCGGCATCCAGCTCATGTATGTTGTAAGAACGCTGTTCGTTGAATGCCAGACAAGACTCACACTGATTGCAGGCTTCTCCTTCGGCAGTGGGGGTCTGGCAGTTGATGGTCTTGGCAAAGATACGTGCACACGTTGTTTTTCCCACTCCACGCGGTCCGCAGAACAGGTAGGCATGTGCCAGCTTGCCGGTGGCAATAGCATTTTTTAAGGTGATGGTCAACGCGTGTTGCCCTACAACCGATTCGAATGTAGCGGGACGGTATTTTCGTGCCGATACGATATAATTTTCCATAAGCGGAGTTCTTTTTTCTAATATGAGTTCTGCAAAAGTACATAAATTATCCGTTTTTATGGGTAGGATTGCTTGAAATATTTCTATCTTTGCAAAAATCAAAAAAGGGATTCTTTGTATGAGCAAATTGCTGACTATTTGGAACTACATCCGGCGCCATAAGTATATGATTACGGTGCTGATCTTTATTGTAGTTATTGGTTTTCTGGATGAGAACAGCTTGATTCAGCGGGTAAAGCATCGCAGTGAGATCAGCGCGCTGAATAGTGAGATAGAGAAATATAGAAAGCAATATGAGGAAGATACGGAGAAACTGAAGGAACTGACCACGAATCCTGAGGCTTTGGAGAAAATAGCACGCGAGAAGTATTTGATGAAGAAGCCCGACGAGGATATTTTTGTGTTTGAAGAATGAGTAAATCTTATAATATAATTTCGATGGCAGGGGCAGTCCTGCTGCTGGCAGGTGCGGTGTTGCAAATCACCCGGTGGGAGCTTGCGCCTTATCTGTATACGCTGGGTGCTGTGATGTTCGGCTATGTGCAGGTCATGGGGAATCGTTATGATGGAAGGAATTTTATCATCAAGCGTTTGCGTAGACAGCAGATTTTCGGGGCTGTCGCACTGGTCTTTACAGGAGTATTGATGTTTACCATGAAACGTAACGAATGGATTGTTTGTCTTTCCATTGCCGCTGTCCTGGAACTTTATACGGCTTTCCGTATTCCGCAGGAGTTGGAGAAGGAAAAACGTTAAGGAACCAGTGTCATTTTTTGTCCGCGTTTATAGAGGCTTATCTTGTGAAAAATAGGAGAACGCGGACGACACTTGTTACGTGTGGTCCGCGTTCTAAAAAATAGTTGTCCGGTATTGTTATTCCACAATGGTCATTTCATCTACCAAGTGTTTCGCTCCTGCAAACTTATCAATAATAAATAAGGTATAGCGGATATCCACACAGGCTGCACGTTGTAACTGGGGATTGTAAGCAATGTCACCGGTCAGTCCTTCGTAGTTGCGGTCAAAGCCGGTACCGATCAATTCCCCTTTGTTATTGAAAACGGGGGAGCCGGAATTACCTCCTGTATTGTCTGTTCCTGTAACAAAACAGATGGGCATTTCACCATTTTTCATGGCATAGCGCCCGAAGTCTTTCTTGTTATACAAGTCCTTCAGTTTGGCCGGAACCACGAATTCATAGTTGTTCGGATCCTCTTTTTCCATCACTCCTTTCAACGTGGTGTAATAGTTGTATTCCATACCGTCTTTGGGGCTGTATGAACCTACTTTACCATAAGTGAGACGTAACGTGGAGTTGGCATCCGGATAAATAGGAGTGCCTTCATGCTGTTTCAGCTTCATCATACCCTCTACCCAGGTTTTATGGGCCAGATTATAAGCATCGGTTTCGGCTTTCATGGCTGCATCGGTATCTGCATAACCTTGGTCTACTGATTTGGCATATTGCACCATCAGGTCATTTTCCAATGTCTTGGCATCCGGCTTTGCCACAAAGTTGTCAAAGGCTTCACGGCTTCGGAAGATGGATGTATCAAAACAAGCATCGACAAAGGCGTCAATGTTTCCTTTGAATTCTTTGTCTATTACTTTAAAGATGCTGATGCGCTGTTCGGCCGGAATTAATTCTGCGTAAGTTTTCAGCAAAGCTTTGGAAACTTTACGGTCTATTTCGGGATTATAGTCTTTATTGAAAAATTTATCGGCTTGTTTGATCAGTGTGCTTAATGCATGATCCAGCGGATTGATTTCTTTAGTAGCATGAGGTACTTTATATCCTTTTTTCAATGCTTGCAGGACTTTGTCTGTGGAAGGAATCTTATAGAATTCCGTTCCCAGTTTGCAAACTTCGTAAATGGCTTGCTGATGATATACGGCATCCCGGCGTTTGCTCACGATTTCCCGGATAGCATCGAAGGCTTTCTGGTAGGCGTCAGTACCCGTCTCACGTCCGTAAGCCAGAAGCTTTTCCTGTTGTTTCTTTTTCGTATCAAGTACTTTCAGCTGAACCAGTCCTTCGTTCATACCGATAGCATTCTTCCAGTAATTGGCTGACGAGGCGTATTTGCTGGCATACTGGATGCGTACTTTATCACTTTTCAGCATCTCTTCCAGCAGATTATTCAATCGTACGGTGCGGACGGTCTTACGCATGAAGTTGGTAGTCTGCATACGTTCTTCCACTTCGTCCGAAATCATGTATCGCCAGTTGCGTCCGGGAAATCCCATTACGAAAGTGAAGTCTCCCTCTTTGACTCCTCCCAGGTTGATGGTCAGATGTTTTTTCACCTTCAAGGGTACATTGCTTTCGTTATAGTCAGCAGGTTTACCGTCGGGTGTTGCATAAATGCGGAACATGGAGAAATCGCCACAGTGACGGGGCCACATCCAGTTATCGGTGTCAGCTCCGAACTTTCCGATGGAAGAAGGAGGAGCGCCTACCATACGGACGTCTTTATAGATGGTCTTTATAAACAAGTAATAGCGGTTGGCTCCGTAGAAAGGCTTTAGTTCCAAAGCGGTGAACGGAGTGATCTCTATATTTTCTTGTTCGGCAAAACGTTTGGCTACTTTGCTCAGATAGGAGGGGGACAGGTAGTTCAGTCCTTCCGGGTCCTCATCTTTGGCCAGTTGTTCCTTTACATAAGGAGTGACGTCCAGAATTCTGTCTATGAAGGTGACAGTCAGCCCCTTGCAGGGAAGTTCTTCTTTGCGGCTCATAGCCCAGAAGCCGTCAGTCAGATAGTCGTGTTCTACCGAACTGTGTTGCTGGATATAGCTGTAACCGCAATGATGATTGGTCAGCACAAGACCTTCGGCAGAAATGATTTCACCGGTACAACCACCTCCGAAATGCACTACAGCATCTTTCAGGCTGATGCTGTCCGGACAATATACTTTATCAATGCTGATATCCAGTCCCATATCATACATGGTGGCCGCATTCTGTTCTTTCAGATCAGTCAGCATCCACATCCCCTCGTCGGCATGGCCGGCAAGGGTTGTGAAAGTAAATAGCGAGAGTAATAGTATCTTTTTCATTATTCAACAATAGTCATTTCGTCAATCAGGTGTTTGCATCCGCCCAATTTGTCGATGATGAATAATACATAACGTATATCCACTGCGATACAACGCTGTAAGTTGTTGTCGAAATTAATGTCACCACTCAGTGATTCCCAGTTGCCGTCAAAAGCGGCACCGATGAGTTCGCCGTTACCGTTGATGACGGGAGAACCTGAATTACCGCCGGTAATATCATTGGTAGTCAGGAAACAAGCAGGCATATCACCGTTGGGCAATGCATAACGTCCGAAATCTTTTGTTTCATACAATTCTTTCAGTTTGGCGGGAACAACAAATTCCGGATTGGTAGGATCCTCTTTTTCCATGACACCTTTCAGCGTAGTGTAGTATTTATAGTGTACGCCGTCTTTGGGATTGTATGATTTCACATTGCCGTATGTCAGACGGATGGTGAAGTTGGCATCCGGAGCTTTGGGTTCCGGTGAATACATTTCACACAGGCCGCGTACATAAGTTTTGTGTAATAAATCCATACCTTTCATCGATTCAGCCAGTTCGTTTCCCAGCTTGTCCATCAAGTCATATTTAGCCCGTACGTATGCAGTCATAGGATCTTTTTCTATGGCTTTCACGGTAGGTTTCTTGATGAATTTATTGAAATTCGCTTCGTTGGAGAAGATGGAATTGTCATAACAATGGTCTACGTATGCGTCATAGTTACCTTTAAAATCCTTCTGGATGGTAGTATAGAAGGCAGGTAAAGCATTGGCAGGAACCATTTCGGCATACAGGGGCAACAGAGCTTTGGCCACTTTGCGGTCTACTTCGTGATCGTAGTCTTTGTTATGTATATCGGCATATACTTTTTTCAGCGTTTCAATATTTTTATTAATCGCTTCTTTATCTTTATTTTTGATTGCGTCTTTCAGCTTGTCCAGAATCAGATAAGGAGTGCCGAATTCTATACCTCCTTGAAAGACTTCACGGAAACAGGTGTAGTTATAAAGAATAGGATTACTCTTTTCGATGGCGGCATCAATTTCGCTGACTACTTTTTCATAATCAGTGTTGCCTTTGGCTTTAGCAAATGCTGCGAACTTGGCTTCCTGTTCTGCTTTTGTTTCCAATACCTTGTTGTCGATAATGGCTTTATTCATGCCGATAGAGTTTTTCCAATAGTTGCTGGAACCTGCATATTTGCTGGCGTATTGGATACGTACTTTGTCACTGGCAGCCATTTCTTTCTTCAGTACATCCTGACGCACACCACGTATGCGGATACGGGGTTCGTTGGTGGAATGCATCCGTTGTTTCACTTCACTTTGAGTCAGATAGCGGTTGGTGCTTCCGGGGAATCCCATAATCATGGCATAGTCACCCTCGTTAATACCTTTCAGTGAGATAGCCAGATGCTTTTTGGCTTTCAGAGGAACATTGTTTTCATTATATTCTGCCGGTTCGCCGTTGGCATCCGCATAAATGCGGAAGACGGAGAAGTCGCAAGTATGGCGGGGCCACATCCAGTTGTCTGTTTCACCACCGAATTTACCGATGGATGAAGGCGGAGCGGCAACCATGCGTACGTCGCTGTAGGTTTTCAGATAAATCAGATAGAATTTATTGCCTGCATAGAAAGGCAGAGCTTGTGCGCTGATACCCGCTTTTCCGTTCAGGTCACTGGCTTTCAGTTCCTCGTCGGCCAGTTTTTTCAGGAAGTCGTATTCAAAGGTTTCCTCTTCTTTTACTTCGCCTGATTTTACTTTATTGTTTACTTTATCTGTGACATCGACAATGCGTTCTACAAATTTGAACTTCAATCCCGGAGTCGGTAGCTCTTCTTTGCGGCTTTTTGCCCAAAAACCGTCAGTCAGGTAGTCATGTTCTACCGAGCTATGTTGCTGTATCGCTCCGTAGCCACAGTGGTGGTTGGTCAGGATCAGTCCGTCCGGTGAGATGATTTCACCGGTACATCCTCCTCCGAAAATGCCTACTGCATCTTTTAATGAAACGCGGTTTGGGTTATAAATGTCGTCTGCTTCCAGCAGTAAGCCTTGTGCTTTCATGCGGTCTGCCAAATGCTGCTCTTGCATCAGTTGCAACAGCCACATACCTTCGTCTGCCTTCGACGGCAAGAATGCTACACACATCAATGCGAGCAATAAAAGTTTGAATTTTTTCATGTTGTGTACTAATTGTTATTTCTTTATCCTTATATCGGTTACAAAAATAGAAAAAAAGAGGGAACTTTGCACTATAAATTGCCTTCTCGGTAATAATCTTCTATTTAGTTTTAAATTTTAATAAAATATTTTTGTCACTGAATTATAGATTGTACCTTTGTATGCGAAAAATAGTAATGGGGCGTAGATAAGCATGAATAAACTTTTTTTCTCTGTGGTATCTTTATTGGCTTTTACTTCATGTGCCAGTGAGTATAAGATAGAAGGTAGTTCTTCTGTTTCTCGTCTGGATGGGAAAATGCTATTTGTAAAAGTTCCTAGTGGAGACCGGATGCTGAGTATTGATTCGGCAGAGGTAATTCATGGAATGTTCAAGATGGAAGGTATAACCGATTCTACTTCAATGGCATCCTTGTATATGGATGATGAGAGCATCATGCCTTTTGTCATTGAAAAAGGGAAAATATCCATCAGTATTGATAATGCCCGTATTGTAGTTACCGGAACTCCGTTGAATGATCGTCTGTATGATTTTGTGGGAAAAAAGACTTCTTTGGATGATAGAGCATACGAGTTGGAGCGTCAGGAGAGCCGTATGATTATGGATGGAAAAGCACCGGATGAAATTCAACGTGAGATAACGAGAGAACGTGAGAAACTGGCTGCTGAAATGAATGCATTGGCTAAGGAGTTTATCCAAAAGAATTATGATAATGTATTGGGACCGGGTGTTTTCATTATGTTGTGCAGCAATTTTCCTTATCCTGTCATGACTCCCTTGATTGAGGAAATTATAGAGGAGGCTCCTGACCGATTTAAAAACAACTCCTTGGTAAAGGATTATGTGACAGTAGCCCGTTCGAATATGGAAAAATTAAAAGCTCCCCATTAATGAGGAGCCTTTTTTATCTGTCTTGGTCTGGATTGTCTATTTTTCCTTGATATTTTTCAGGTAAGTCTTTCTCAATTTCCCTGTAAGCCTCTTCCATGGTTGCTTTGATGTTTTCCATTCCCTGGCTTTGCGGATAAATGGGCTTATGTACGACTAATTTCATAGGATGCCAGGATACAAAACCGCCGGTACGGGGAAGAATATTAAAGGAGCCGATAATAGTGAGTGGTACTACGGGAAGTTGCAAATCATCTGCCAGTTGGAAAGCACCTTTCTTAAAATATCCCATGTGCCCGGTAAAAGTACGTGCACCTTCGGGAAATACCACTAGAGAAGTTCCATCCTGTAGTACGTGACGGGCATGTTCTATGGTTTCTATTACCTTCTTGGGACCGGATTTATCAACGAATATATGTCCGGCAGCTTCACAGGCTTTGCCGACGAAAGGCATTTTGCGCAGACTTTTTTTCATCATCCATTTAAAGTTTCGTCCCAGAAAACCATAAATCAGGAAGATATCGAAAGACCCTTGATGATTGGCTACAAACACGTAGGATGTTTTTTTAAGTACTTCCGGATGTCCTACTACCTTGACAGGAATAAGTAATACATAGCAGAAAAGCTGTGACCATATTTTTCCCGGATAATATCCCCAAAAATGCGGATTGCCTATCCATGAACCAATAATGGTAACTATTGCTGTAAGTATGGTTAATACCAGCAAAATGGGAAGTGCTATGAATAGTTGGTATAAAATATATAGTACTTTCATTTGTCTGAATTTTAGTTGTACAAAGATAGAAAAACTATTTTATATTTTATGTAACGTGATTACTGTAATTTCCGGCCATGCTCCAAGGCGCATAGGGAACATCAGGTAGCCCAAACCAATATTGACAAACAAGGATTGTTTTCCTTCCTGGTATAAACCGTTGTGTTCGGGATATACGAATTTAGCAGGAGAGAAGCCAAACAGGCTGAACTGCATTTCATGGGTGTGGCCTGAAAGCATTAGCTGTACATCACTTTCCGGCAAGACTTCTCTGTGCCAATGAGTGGGGTCATGGCTCATTAATATTTTATACATTCCTTCCGTTCCTTTTAATGCTTTCTGCAGATCTCCATAATTGGGAAATGGGGGATTTCCGCTGTTCTCTACACCTGCCAGGGCTATACTGTCTCCATGATGATGTAGAATGACATGATCGTTATTGAGTATTTTCCATCCCATGGCAGCCTGTTTGGATTTCAAGCTGTTCAGGTTGGCTTCTTGAGCTTCTTCTGTTTCCCATTTTATATAAGGGGAATAGTCATGGTTGCCTAAAACGGAATACACTCCGTCTTTTCCTTTTATCTGTTCTAGAATAGGGATAAATTCGTCCAATTCCGTTGCCACGTTATTGACCAGGTCACCTGTAAAAAGTACCAGGTCGGCATGTTGTGCATTAATAAGGTTTACAGCCTTCTGTAAAGCAGCACCGTTGCCAGTCCAGCTGCCGGAATGGATATCAGATATTTGTACAATGCGGTAGCCGTCAAAGCCGCTGGGAAGTTCATCGGAACTGATGGTTACCTCCCTGATTTGAAAATGCTGTTTTCCTTCGGTTGCTCCATATATTACATATATTAACGAGGCTAAAGCCAATCCTCCTGCTACATATCCTCCATACAGTTTTTTGCCGGAGATGATATATAGGAACTTCATAAACAGGATAACAATGACGAAAAGTGCCTTGGGTACGGAGAAACAAAGAAAAATCAATAAGAAATTGCTAAGTCGCTGCATGGAATCCGGACGTGGCTCATGTATAGAAAAGACTAATGTCATTCCCAATAAAAGAAACAGACTGGGAAGCCAATAAGCCCAATGTGTCCATTTTTGGGAAACACGGCGTATATATGCCTTGTATATATACATATCGGGCAATATCAGTAGCAGTAGAAAAAACAGAAATAACTTTATCAGCATCATAATTTATTCGTTTTTTATAGATTGGCGGCGAGAAACTTTTTAGTTTCTTCTATACTCATGCCCCGGCGGGCGGCGTAATCTGCCAATTGGTCTTCACCTATTTTTCCGATGGAGAAATAGCGGGAAGCCGGATGGGCAAACATGAGTCCGCATACAGAGGCATGGGGCTTCATCATACCATTCTCGGTCAATGAAATTCCTATTTGCTTCATATCCAGCAACTCGTCTAATAGGAAATTGACGGATTGGTCGGGCAAGGAAGGATAACCTACGGCAGGACGTATCCCTTGATATTTTTCATTATGCAGGTCTTTTACGCTTAGGTTTTCATCAGGTGCATATCCCCAAAGTTTTTTGCGTACATCTTCGTGCAGTTTTTCGGCAGTAGCTTCCGCCAGTCTGTCGGACAATGTTTGCACTAACATACGTTTGTAATCGTCTTCTGCATAGAGCCGCTCCATTTCTGCATCTACCGTAGTGGCGAATGCTCCTACTTTGTCTGTGATACCCGATGATAATGGACGCACAAAGTCACTCAGACATAAAAACGGGTCATCTTCTTTCAATTTTGCTGTTTGTTGACGCAAAAGCGGAAAACGCTTGCTGTTCAGCAGCAGATCATCTCCGTCGGCATTGGCATCCATGATATTGACCACTCCGTGGGTCTGATACGCTGCATCCAGTTCATTCAACATCCGATTTGCCTCTTTGAAAAGCTGCATGGCTTCACTGGCTTTCGGACGGTCTTCTTCCGCAAAACCGGTGAGCCACATGGCCCGGCATGAATCACATCCATGTATGTCCGCAATGGCGGCAAACTTGGGTTGAAAGCCCCATGCATGGAAAAAATAAATCCAGTTAATGTATTCGCTTACTTCGTGAATCTTGTAATTTACAATCATCTTTTAAACCTTAATTCTTGTCCGCGATGACTTTGGTCTACCTTGTTGTCACTGTAAACCAGATCACCATTGACGAATGTTTTTTCTACCCGTGTGTGGAATTTCTGTCCTTCCATCGGAGTCCATCCGCATTTGCTTAAAACGCAGTCGGCAGTTACAGTCCATTCATGATCCGGATTTACCAATACGAGGTCGGCTTGATAACCGGGGCGGATGTAGCCTCGTCTTTCAATATGATAAAGTTCGGCCGGTGCATGGCACATTTTCTGAACCAGTTGCTCTATGCTTAATATTCCTTCGCGTACTAATTCCATGATAGCTACTAATGAAAACTGTATCATCGGCATACCCGATACGGCTTTCAATGCTCCCCCTTCCTTTTCTTTCAGTAAGTGAGGGGCATGGTCGGTACCTATTACATCTATCAGATTGGTAGACAATGCTTTGCGTAAAGCATTCCGGTCTTCTGAAGTTTTGATGGACGGATTGCACTTGATACGTCCTTTCAATGTCTCATAGTCTTTGTCATAGAAGTATAGATGTGACACGCAAGCTTCCGCCGTAATCTTTTTTTCACTCAGGGGTTTGTCTTCAAGCAAATCCAGTTCTTGTGCGGTGCTGATGTGCAGGATGTGCAGGCGGGCATTGTTTTCTTTTGCCAGCCGGATGGCCAGTGAGGAAGAATATGCACATGCTTCCGCACTACGTATCTGCGGATGGTATTTTATATCAGGATCTTCTCCATATTTTTCTTTGAAGGCTGTTGTATTGGCACTGATTATAGATTGTTCTTCACAATGTGCTGCAATAAGCATACCTGCATTGGCAAATACTTTTCTAAGTACTTCCATGCGGTCTACCAACATATTTCCCGTGCTGGCTCCCATAAATAATTTAACACCGCATACCCGGCTTTTATCTAGTGTGGGGAGTACATCCGCATTCGTATTGGTTGCTCCGAAATAGAATGAATAGTTTACGATGCTTTTGGTTGCCGCATCCGCAAACTTGGCATTCAAAGCTTCCAGGGTCGTAGTTTGCGGAGTGGTGTTGGGCATGTCCATAAAACTGGTGACGCCACCTGCCGCCGCTGCTGTGCTTTCAGTATGTATGTCGGCTTTATGAGTCAGTCCCGGGTCACGGAAGTGTACATGATCGTCTATTACTCCCGGCATCAGATAATAGCCTTTCGCATCTATTATTTCTCCACAAGGCTGGGAGGGAACTGTTTCTTCTGCCAGCACTTCAGCTATGACTTCATTCTCAATCACTATCGAACCGTGAAAAATCTTGCCTTCATTCACAATCCGTGCATTCTTTATCCATGTACGTTTCATACTGTTTTCTTTTGCGGGTATTTGCGGAACCAGCTACCCAGTTTTAATTGAATGACTCCTAATACAGCTTCACCGAAGATACTTCCGTTCATTTTTGAAGTACCTAATTCGCGATTGACAAAAATCACAGGAACTTCGGCTATCTTGAATCCGCACTTGTAAGCAGTGAACTTCATTTCAATCTGGAATGCGTACCCTTTAAAACGGATGCCATCCAGACCGATTGTTTCCAAGACTTCACGGCGATAGCATTTAAATCCGGCGGTAGTATCATGTATGGGTAACCCTGTGATAATCCGTACATATTTGGAGGCGAAGTAGGACATCAGCACACGCCCCATCGGCCAGTTCACTACATTCACACCACTGACATAGCGTGAACCGATAGCTACATCATAGCCTTCAACGGCACATTTGTTATACAGCCTTGGCAGGTCATTCGGATTATGACTGAAGTCAGCATCCATTTCAAATACAAAATCATATTGATGCTCTATCGCCCATTTGAATCCGGCAATGTAAGCAGTACCCAGTCCTAATTTACCTTTACGCTCAATCATGAAAAGACGGTCGGGGAATTCTGTTTGCAGTTTACGGACAATGGTTGCCGTGCCGTCTGGTGAGTTATCTTCAATAATCAATATGTGGAAGAACTTTTCCAGTCCGAATACAGCCCGGATAATGTTCTCTATATTTTCCTTTTCGTTATAGGTGGGTATAATAATAATACTATCGGATTTCTCCATACATTTTTTGTATTAGCTGAATAAATATCATACAAAAGTAACTATTATATTAACACTCCCGTCAGAATTTAATTTTATTAATTAAAAAAAGAGGATTACCCCTGCCTGGCGCACGGATAATCCCCCTATTTAACAGAATAGTTTAGAAATCTTTAGAATGCCACACCAAGGCGGAAACCGAAATTGTTTAATTTATCCATATCATAGTTAAATACGGTTCCCTTGTTGGTAGAGTAGCTGTAGAATGCTGCCAGATGGAAGCCGATACTGTTTGTCCAGGGGTAGATATTCACACCGACTTCTGGTGATACATAGAAACCCCAAGTGTTGTCTTTCACTTCGTAAATGTAAAAGTCACTGGACATTTTGGTATAGTTGGCACCCAGCTTCAATCCGATATAAGGTTGGCATGCACCGTCACTGAAGCGATAGTGTGTTGCGAAACCGAAAGGCAACTGAAATACGGAATGTTGCTGGTCGGTTGTCAGGGCTGCCGAGTTGCTGATTGGTAGTGTCTGACGTGAAATATACTCATTATTGGTATGATAATTGATAAAGGCACCGATTGACAAATCCGGCAGTACATAATATCCACCTTCGAAGTTCATACCCCAACCGCTTGCTTTGTTTGCAAAGTTATTGCTGATAGGAGCGTTGAACTGCCAGTCTACATTGAAATAGGTAAACGGAGTTACCTGTGCTTTTGCCGGCAGGGCAAAGGCTATGGCGATAGCGGCTACCGCCATCAGTCTGAGAGTTAAATATTTTATAGTTTTCATATTTCCTTTTTATTTTAAATGAATACTTGTTTCACTTACATTTATTTTTTCAGATAAGGACTCTGAGTGAATGCCTGGTTGATGGCAGTAGTTGTACGGTTTACATTCAAACTGCCACTTCCGCCCAGCAACCCGCTGATGTATGCATTCCAGACAACAGTTAATTTTTCTTTTTGTCCTTCCGGAGCATTCTTTAAATTAATCATGTCGGCCAGCAATGAACCGGTGCTATAGCTGTAAGTGATAGGATAGGGATAGTACCATCCACCTCCCCAATTGCCGCCCCAGTAGCCGGGATACCAATAACCGGGATAATAGCCCCACCAGGGTCCGTCATTATAGTAACCGTGGAAATAATAAGTACTTGCTACGTAGCTTACCTGTAGACCGAGGTCGGCTTCGTCTTTATTAGCTGCGGTGTAGCCGGCAGCGTTCATCTTAGTCTTGAATGCATTGATGATGATCTGTGCATTCTCGTCCTTCCAGTATTCAGGGTCTTTCTTGTCACCGATGATCAGGATGCTGTCAGGGATATAATAAGTACTGAAGTCATTGAACTTAGTACTAGTGTCATGACTGGTGAATACCAGATACTCATTGTCCAATTTGTCCATGTCCGGGTCTTTCTCGCAAGATACCAAGGCAAAGACCGCCAGTAGGATAGGAATTAATTTTTTCATGTCAAGTTTTTGTTTAAGTTAATACTAATTGTTTTTCGTCTAGTTTCTCTCATACAACGGCCAGCTTATGTTTTTGTTCACTAACAGTCTGTTCTTTAGTGAATTTTTTTGCAGCCAGGTTAATTAGAGTTTCTTTTTTAAAGTGTAATTTAGTTTAGAAACAGCTTTCTTGAAGTCCTTGCCAATCATTGTCAGTGCACTGTCACCCTCTGCCAGAAAGTTTGTCTTTTCGTGTCCCGGAGTAGCGGAAATTAATTGATAAACGATAGCGGTGCTGTCATTAGGAATTCCAATAATAGTTACAACTGTACCACTGTCGGTAAATGCCTGGTTACCATCTTTTGTTCCTAAATAAGTGGTCGTCAGATTGTATGTGCCCAGTGAGTCTTGGCCTGCCTCCTGAAGTGTCAGTTGATAGTTGATACCTTCGGCATCGGCAGCTGGCAGAATACCTTCATAGCTATATGTTTGTAATTCACCCAGTGTGCTGTCGTTCACAGCGAAAATAGAGTCACTTTCACTTTCGGCTATTATTTCAGCACTTTTGTTTCCTTTAGAGCCACAGGAAACAATCATGGCAGCCAAAGCTGCTGCAATAAATACTTTTTTCATTGTTAAGTCAGGTTTTTAATGGTTATTTGGGTACATAACATTTGTTATGCCCGTTTTGTTTTTAATAAGTTCTCTTTTCAGAAAAAACAAGACCATGTTTAAAATGCATTAAACACGGTCTTTAATAAATAGGGCGTTGTATCTGGATAAATCGGACTACCGTAGCCGTATGCCGTTCATACTTCTTCGAATCAGTGAGTTATAGATAATTTTTCCTTTTGATACTTGTTCTTCTGTTTGTGGCAGGTCGGGCATACTTCCTGTCGTAATATAAGCTATGGTGTTCTTCAATAAATACTCTTTGGTATCTCCCAGTGGGTAGAGAGGGGAGATGAGGTTACGTTCGCTCAATGTGAAATCGGGGGTGATTCCATTTACATAGTTGGCTTGTCCTGCCGAGTTGAGAACGTATGCCACAACCGGCCATAAAATAAAGTTGTAACGCTCATCTTGGTATGGTTCCATGGCTACATTTTTGCCAACAGTCGTTTCACCTATTACCACTACATTTTCTGTACCTATATATGGACGGAGACAATTTATGACTGCTTCTGAGGCCGATGCAGTAAATTTGCTTGTCAGTACGTAGAGCTTGCTTAAGTTCAAGTTTTCGGAAGCAAGTCCTGTATTGAGAGGGAAATCAATTTTTTGCGGGTCACTGATGTCATTATACAAAGTTGTGCAAAATACTTTCCCTAGATCTGCCGCAGGTGCCAGATAACTTCCTAAATCTGTGGCACAACTCAAATAACCACCGGGATTGTAGCGTAAGTCCAGAATAAAAGCGTCGGGTGACTGTCCCTTGAACCGGGCGAATATCTGTTTCATCTGTTCCCTGTATTCTGTATCTGTTGCCTGGTTATTGGGGCCTGTACTGAATTCATTGTAGACCATATAGGCTATTTTTTTTCCGGATACCTCATATACAGTATCTATATAGAACGGATTCAATTCTACAGGGCGTGATGCCGCTACTTTGACTGTATCTGTTGCAATCCAGCTGGAATTGCCTTCCTCATCAAAAACCAAGCTTTCTCTGGCGAAAGTTGTATTGCCGCCTTCCATCAGATATCCGTAATTATTGTTGGTCAGTTCTTCTTTGCCAATGGCTGATATCCAGTTCCCTCGTTCCAATCCGGCTTCTGAGGCCGGTGAATTGGGCAGTACGAATAAAATACGGGCAAATACGTGTGATGAGATTCCGGTAGGATCGGTCATTAATTCAAAATCAAATCCGTAAGTAGAAGTACGTTGCAGGTAGGAACGTGCCGCATCGGAAGCGTCCTTTATTTCTATATACGAATACGGGTCTCCTTTTCCGTTTTGTGCCTTGGTATAAACCAATTTTTGCAGGAAGTCTTCCGGTTCGGCAAAATAGTCCGTTTCCTTTATTGCCGGAATACTGTCATACCACAAATAATGCTCTTTCATTATTTGTTCTATCCATACATTCTCTCCAATTAATGCATAGTATTCCCCACTGCGGTCTTCGCCACATGAAGCCATTATAAATAAAGTGGTTAGAAGAAAAAAAGTGCTCCGTATATGCTTCATAATCTAATTCCTTTTTCGATCTGCAAAGCTAGGGATTTTATTTTAAAGTAGGGATAAGGTTTGGAATAAATAATCCAAAAAACCTTTATATAAAAAAGAAATCCGCCGGTTAGGTCAAGCAGACTTCACGGCGGACGTTCTTAATTTTTTATTTCTTTTCAGATTTCCATTTGTCAGCATATTCATTCAGAATTCTGCGGATACTGAGTCCGATTTTGATATAATCTTTCTCGTTCAGGTTGGCAAGTGATACACGTACACTCCATTCGGGTCCGTCGAATCCACCACCATTCAATACGACCAGGCCTGTTTCATTGGCAAGACGGAATACTACGTCCAATGGATTATAAGTTGTCTGCAGATGTTGTACGAATTCATCTCCGTAAAATTTCTTGGCCCATACCAGCATGTCTATTTCTGAATAATAACCGGCTCTTAGTGGATCGTCGAGGAGAATGAACCCTGTGTTGTCCCATAATGCTTTCAGACGGGTATGGATTAAATTAAGCATGGCATGACGATATGTATTTTCTTTGTCCAGCAATGAAAAAGAAGCAAAGAGTGACATCTGCATTTGTTGTGGCAAGGACAGTCCTGCTGTATGGTTCAAGGCTACTTGACGGCTGTCTGCTACCATACGGTCAATGAATTTCATGTTTTCTACTTGCATACTCAAGCTGCCATACCGTTTGGTTAGTTCGCTTTTTCGTTTGCGGGGCAGATTGGCAATCATTCTGTCGAATACATTTTTCTCATGTAAGGCAATTACAGCAAGGCGCCAACCGGTCGCTCCGAAATATTTGGAGAAAGAGTAGACACAAATTGTGTTCTGTGGCAAATCAGCCATCAGGCTGCGGAAGCCGGGAACAAAAGTACCATATACATCATCTGTTATAATCATCAGATTGGGATTCCAGCGTGTTACTACGTCTTTCAGGGCATCTACGCATTCTTTGTTCAACTGATAACTGGGTGGATTGCTCGGATTGACAATAAACAAGGCTTTGTATTTCGTGTCTCGCAGTTTATTGATATCTTCCACTTTGTATTGCCAGGTATGAAGTCCTTCTTCATTTAGAGTACTTGCAGGAATATTGAGCACATCATAATCGTAACGTGTCAATTCGGGTATCTCTATATAGGGTGTAAAGATAGGAACCATCAATGCTATACTATCTCCTTTGTGTAGCAGGAAATTTTCTTCCAGCGAGTCGAATACATAGCACATCCCTGCTGTTCCGCCTTCGGTGGCGAATAAATCGAATTTACCTTGCGGGGGTTGCCCGTTGCACATTTCCTGATTCAGGTAATCCTGTACTAGAATTTCTGTATATTTCAAGATGCGGTCAGGCATGGGATATTGGTCGCCTACAATACTTTCGGTCCATTCGTGTACCAGTTCGTCCGGATCGGCTGCATGTTCCATCAGCATATAATTATAGGTACGTTTCAATAGATCTGTCCCCGCATTTCCTTCATGCTTTTTCAGGTACTCCTCAAAACGTTGGGCTATGCCTGTTTTTTGAGGAATACCGGCAATGCCTTCGGGCATGTCCATGACCCGGCGACACTCTTCAATGCCAAAACTGCCCAAGGCAAAGAATGCTTCACGAGCCTCCGTTGCAATCCAGTTGGGATTACCTCTGCCTGCATTCAGCATGACGTGCGCCATTTTCTTCACACTTTCATCTGCCATTTCAATCAAACGGTTTTTTAATTCGAAGGGACTGATCTTTTCCAAATTCTTGTCCATTCGGGCAACGCTGCTTTTATCACTTAAATATTCCATAATGTATGAGTTTAGTTTTTTAGTTGATTAATAATACAATGACCACTCCCCATATGATGAGTAGTGTATTTCCTACGGCGTAGGTCACGGTGTATCCTAAGGAAGGTGTTTCGCTGCCTACTGCTTCTTGTATGGCGCCCAATGCAGCAGTGGTAGTACGGGCTCCTGCCGTGCACCCCAAAGAGAGGGCGGGATGGAACTTGAATACATATCTGGCTAGAATCAGCCCTAATAATAGAGGCAAGGAGGTGGCCAACGCACCTATGATAAACAACATAGGACCTACTTCTTTTAGTCCCTGTACAAAACTGGGTCCTGCAGAAATGCCGACTACGGCGATGAACATATTCAAGCCTACATTATTCAGCACCCATAAAGAGGATTCCGGTATTTGTCCGAAGGTAGGGCGTTTGCTGCGCCACCAGCCAAATACTAATCCGGCTATCAAGGCTCCTCCACTAGTGCTCAGGCTAATAGGTACTCCGCCGATATGGATTGCAAGTGCTCCGATGATACCTCCCAGTAAAATGCCGAGTCCTACAAATATCATATCGGTGGCATTGGTGGGGCGGTCTATGTATCCTAGTTCTTTTGCAGCAGATTCCACCTCTTTTTTCAGGCCGACCAATTCCAGAGTATCTCCGCAGTCGATAGTGGTTTGTGCGAAAACAGGGATATCAATGCCTGCCCGTTTGATACGGCGTATACTGACGCCGTGCATAAAGCTTTGACGGCGTATGAAGTCCAATTTTTGGTTGGAATATGGCTTTTTGTGTATCATGACAGGGAGTACTTCCACAGGGAAATCAAGCAGTTGGGGATCGACGATTTCTTCTCCAATCCAGTCTTCCTCACCAATGGCGAATTCTCTTCTTCCGCTCAGTACCACTTCGTCTCCTTTTTGTAATAATTGTCCGGGAATAATATCATTGACAATGGAAGATCCATGTCGCATTCTTTCAACAAACAATCTTTTCCCTTGTGAAATAAAATAGGATTCTAGCTGGTCAACGGTCTTGCCGTTGCCAAACCAATCGTTCTCTATGCGGTAAGCACGAAAAACTACCGGACGGCGGGCCTGTTCAAATCCGGGCTCGTCTGCTTCACTGGTACCCATCCGGGTTTCCAACTCTTTGCAAGCGGCTTTCACTTTTTCTAATCCTCCCAACATTTTAGGACCTAAAGAAGAGAGGACCCAGGCAGAGCCTGCCGTACCGAAAATGTAAGTTACAGCATATGCCACGGGAATGATATTAATCATATCACTTTTTTGGGAAGAGGATATGTTGAGTCCGTTTATGGTATCTTCTGCTACTCCTATGACGGCAGAGATAGTTTGTGCTCCGGCCAGTAACCCGGCTGCTTCACCGGCATTATATCCCATTAAGATAGCTAATAACCAAGTGATAATCAAACAACCTATACACATGAGCGCGGCGAATCCTACTTGAGGTAAACCATCTTTTTTCAGTCCGCGAAAGAATTGTGGTCCCACTTTGTATCCGATAGCAAAAAGGAATAAAAGAAAAAACACGGATTTCACCGGTTCTTCTATTGTAATGTTAAGCTGTCCCACTAATACCCCTACTAGCAATACACTGGTGACGATTCCCAAACTGAATTGTTTTATTTTCATTTTTCCAATCCAGAAGCCTGCGGCGATTGTCAGAAAAATCGCCAGTTCTGAATGCTGTCTCAAAAGATGTATAATCCATTCCATATTTCTTTCTTATTATAATTGCTGTTTAAAACAGAGTGGGGGTAAAGAAGTTGAGTTAAAAAGCTCCAAATTGTACTTAGTTCTAATATTTTTTATTTTATTTGCATAGAGATGATACTTGACTTATGAAAATAAAGTTATTTGTAAAATATATTTCTTTGTTAGTTCTCTTGTTTGTTGCTGATGGTTGTAAAGAAAAAAAAGCTGACACATATGTGACTAAGGTCACCGATTTAACGGGAGAGGAAGAACAAGTTTTGAAATTGGAATATGATCGTGATGGTAAAATTATAAAGTATGGGGATACCCCGGTAAGGTATGAGGGCGACCAGATAACCATCGGACAGATGAATTGTTTGAATACCGGCAATAAGCTTTGCAATGTTACGTTTCAAATAGGAAAAGGCAAGGCGAGGGAGAGTAGGGCCCGTTGTATGTTGAAGGTAGGAGAGGAGGTTTATGAAGCTGATAAACAGACTGTCTATGATTATAAAGGAGATACTATTTTTATCAATTCTGATTATCGTGCTACTTCCGATTATCGTTTCTTGAAGAAAGTGCAAGGAAAATATGTTTTTGATCAGTTGGGACGGTTGAAGGAGGTGATGACTGTTTTTACTGAGGCAAATGATAGTGTGTCCAGTTGTCATACTTATTATAATTATGATAATAACATCAATTATCAGGCGAATCTGAATTTACAGGCTTATGTGATTGATTATGATGGGGTGGATAGTTTCTTCTATTTTTTATTGAATCTTGGGCAGTTGAGGAATAGAACAGCCTTACCTAATGATATCGGATATTGTATGAATCATGGTTTAAGCACTTATAATGTGCATGCCAATTATCGTCTGGATGATGAGAATCCGGTCAGGATAGAAGTTTTATATAATTATACCAAACTTCTATCCCGAATAGATTTATCTTATAATCCTTTAAATTAATTCATCGGGAAGTATAAACAAGTCTACTTCATTGGCGCCTTGCTTTATCAAGTCTTTCTTATCTATTTGGTAAAGGCGGACAAACTCATCATGACTGTCGCATAGTTCCTGGGCTTTGCGATAATATTCTATTGATTTTTCTGTTTCATTCAGGATATAATACACATGTCCTGCATTCATCCAGTCTTCCATAATGGGCTTGGGCTCGGATATCAGCAAGTCGTAATATTTCTTGGCTTGTTGATGGTTGCCGGTAATGAAGGAACACCATCCGATGGCGCGTCGGGCATTCTGTGGCTTTTTATCCAGATACTCCACTTTGAAGAAATAAGCCAGTGCTTCATCGTATCGTTCCAGTGCCATCAGGCATTGTCCTATTTGTAGTGCCAGATTCAGACTGTCGGGCTGTGCCTGTTCCACCTTGTTATAATATTCCAAAGCTTTTGGGTAGTTTCCCTCTTTTCTATAACATTGTGCCAAATGGCGGTTATTCCATGTATTATCAGGGATCAGCAGATCTGATTGCAGGTAATAATCTATCGCTTTTTTATAGGAACCGATTTTCTGATAAATGAAACCTGCTTTCTGCCATAATTCGGCATTTTTACGATTGTATAATTCAATTGATTTATCATAGAGAATTCCGGCTTCTGCCAAGTCGTCGTGTGTGAATAGGTAATCTGCCAGTTTGTTGATATACTCTTTGTGTAACAAGGCTTGAGACAATGCTTCTTTATTCCATAAGTCCAGAGTGTCCTCAAAAATGTCATGTATTTCATGTCTTCTTGACCATAATTTGAAGAAACGGTAGAGGTCATGAATGTATTGCCGGCTCACGAATTCAGCGCGGGCTTTTGATTGTGACATCTCTTTTAAACGTTCTTTCAGTTCTTCAGAAACTTCATGTTGTCCGTTCAATTGTTGCTGCATGAGATTCCTTTGGCTTTCCGGCATTTGTAACATGGTAAAACAAAAAGAGTATTTGTCGGAATTGCAGAATACATCCGAATTCATCAAAATGTTGAGCAGAGAGATTTTTTGTTCGTCATTTCCGAGAGATAATTTGGCGATATCCTGATATTGGGGATCAAAAGGATAGAACCAGTGAGAAATTTTGCGGAAAAACGGGAATTGTTTCAGCTGTGAAAAGGTACTCATATACACATCTGCCCCGGACATTTGCAGTTCACCTAATTCGCGCAATTTATCGGTAATGCCTGAACGGTCAATCCATTCTTCCCATTCCGGATTATGATCTTCGGCATCTTCATCCAGTCCTTCCAAATTAAGTTTGGGATTTTTCATCATTTCGGGAATGATTTCTTCACGCATCTTCTTGTCTATCTTTCGGGTTTCACGGGAAGATTGCAATAATTGAATCTGGATATGATGCAGGTTTTTGATGAACTCGGAATTTTCATTCAGTTCATTTATGCGCGACACGGCTTCAGGGTATTGAAGGATACGCTTTTCATAATAGTAGCATGTTAGTGCGATCCCTGCAATAGCCCGCTGATTCAGCATGGTATCCTGATGGGTATAGGCGTTCAATAGAAACATGAACTTGCGGATGTCGAATATTTGCAGCAGGCTCATGGTGACGGCGCTGACCATTATGGAAAGGTCGTTGACTTGGATCAATAGTGAGTTGAACAAAGTTTGCGCTTCAGCATATTCCGATTCACTCCACCGGGTGGATACCCATATTTTTTCAAATAATTCGTCTACGGCTGTTTCGTGACGTTTTCTCATGGCATCCATTTCTTCATTTCTTTTGGCCTCGGTGGTATATATCAATGGGGCTGTAGCCATATCTTCTGTATACGCCTCCAATTGCATTTGTAATTCGGCATAGCTGTGAGGAGGGCTTTGGACAAAAGTGCGCATTGTGTCATAATAGGCTCCGTAATTTTGTGTTGCCTGTACGGCTATATGGATACGGTCGGCCAGTTCGTATGCCGTGCGTAACATTTTATGGTATATTTCCACCTTATTGGGATCTTTCATCCCTTTTGAAGTATATTGCAGCATCAGGTCGTATGACGTTTGCAGGGCTTCTAGCTCATTCTTTAATTGCCAGTCGGAAGTATGGGTGGCATATCCTGTCATTTGGGATAATGCTTCTTTTAACCGATATTGGTCTAATAGTTTTATGATTTCTTCGCGCATATTTTAAAGTTCTATTTGTATGTCTTTTATAAACAAATGCGGGCAGACTTCGGTTCTTGGCTTATTTCAGCCAGGTTGCCCGTTTCCATATATATTCCATCGGACCGTGAGAGTGGTGATTCATCCACCAGCGGCAGAAAGAGAATTGCAAGATGAAGAAAACTATTCCTGCCAGGCAGCTGGCTGTGATACCAAACTGATTGTGCAATGCAAATCCCCAGTTGTAGTATAACATGGAACCTACTATACTTTGAGTAATATAATTGGTAAGGCTCATCTTTCCGTATGGCGTTATTTTCATTAATCCGTCGTGTAAGTTTGTCTTGTAAAAAGCGAAGACGACACCGGATACCAGAATCAGCATAAATGCAAAATTGGAAAGCGAGGTGATGATTAGTGAAAGAGGGGTCAGAATGGATTTATTTGTGATAAAGTCCGGTAGCATATTGCCCAACCCATATAAAGGGAAAAATGCGACGAGTGAGCCTGCAAGTACCTTGTTCCATACCTTCAAGTGCTCTTTCAAAAAAAGTCCCTTGCGCCCTATCAGCATACCGAGCAGGAAAAGGGCGGCTGTTTGGAATACCCGTCCGTGATCCCAGGCCCAGGCAAGGCTTGCCAACTGTCCTTCCCATAAATTGACACGGATGGTTTCCAGAAAATTACCATTGCTTTGCACTGCAAAAGTTGCATTCCAGAAGCTGCGGGTGGGGATGGCCGGAGTAACAAATTCCGGATCGAGACAGGCACGTATTACATAATAAAGTGGCAATGGCTGGATCAATAGCAGACATGCCAATGCAAATATCCATTTGTCTTTCAGCCGGCAAGTCAGTGGCAGGATGAAACCTACTAAAGAATAAAGGACCAGCACTTCCGCTGTGAAAAAACTGGCATTGATATTACCTATCAGGAAAAGAAGAATTAACCGCCAACAAAAACGTAGACGGAAATCATTGCCCCGTAGGCGTTGGTTGTCATCTTGAATAAAAAAGCTAAAACCGAAAAGTAAAGCGAATATGGCGTATGCTTTTCCGCCGAACATGAAGAATAACCCGTTCCAAATGGCTTTGTCCGAGAAGTTCAGCCACGCACTTTGTCCGGCTGTATCGGGAAATGAGTAGAAATTAAAATGTTCGATAGAGTGCAGGATGATGATTCCCATCACTGCCAGTCCGCGTAGCACATCAGCTACATCTACACGTGCGTGTCCTTTCAATTTTGTGTTTATTGCTTTTGTTTCCATGGGGTTATATATTAGCGTACAAAAATAGGAAAATCTTGAATAGTTGGCAAAAAAAGGAGGAAGTAATCAGATATTTCTTTAATTTTGTCCCCATCTTAAAAAAAGATATGGATATTTCGGAATTGCAACGTATTTATGCCGGTCATCCTAACACTAAGGGACTGGCTGCGTTATTGGAAGATTCCTCAGTGAGGACTATTTTCCTGGGAGGATTACATGCTTCTGCGGCAGCTTTATTTGTTTCCTCCTTTCTTAGAGAGAATAAACAGACATTTGTATTTGTACTGGGTGACTTGGAGGAAGCGGGTTACTTTTATCATGACCTGACACAGGTGAACGGTGATGAGCATATTTTGTTCTTTCCATCCTCGTATCGTCGGGCTGTTAAATATGGGCAGAAAGATGCAGCCAATGAGATCCTGCGTACGGAAGTGCTGAGCCGTTTACAGAAAGGCGATCCGCTATGTGTGGTGACTTATCCCGAAGCGTTGGCGGAGAAAGTGGTATCACAAGAGGTACTGATGGACAAGACGTTAAAACTTGGTGTGGGTGAGCATGTGGACACAGAGTTTATCACGGAAGTGCTGGCCGGTTACGGATTCGAGCATGTGGATTATGTTTATGAACCGGGGCAATATGCTGTACGCGGTAGTATTATTGACGTCTTCTCTTTTGCTTCCGAGTATCCTTACCGTATTGACTTTTTTGGTGACGAGGTAGACAGCATCCGTACTTTTGAAGTGGAAAACCAGCTTTCGAAAGAGAAGAAACAGAGCATTGCCATCGTGCCCGAGCTGACGAATGCCGCCGACAAGAGCGGGGTGTCTTTCTTTGAATTCATTCCTCAGGAAACAGTTCTGGCAATGAAAGACTTTCTTTGGGTACGTGAAAGAATACAGGTAGTACGGGAGGAGGCACTCTCTCCTCAGGCGCTTGCCGCATACGAGGGAGAGAAGACGGAACTGATGAATTTGGAACTGAAGCTGATAGACGGGGCGGAATTTACAGTACGGGCTTTGGATTTCAAACGGATTGAATTTGGTAACAAACCTACAGGAACTCCACAGGCAACGTTGGCTTTCGATACGACGGTCCAGCCTATTTTTCATAAGAATTTTGATTTGGTAAGCACTTCATTCACTGATTATCAGAAACGAGGTTACACCTTATATATATGTACCGATAGTGAGAAGCAGGCAAAGCGTCTGAAAGATATCTTTGAGGAGCGTGGCGATCATATCACGTTCATTCCGGTCAACAAGACTTTACATGAGGGCTTTACAGATAATGTATTGAAAAGCTGCTTTTTTACAGACCATCAGATTTTTGACCGTTTCCATAAATACAATCTTCGTAGTGACAAGGCGCGTAGCGGTAAGGTGGCATTGACCTTAAAAGAGTTGAGCCAGTTTGAGCCGGGTGACTTTGTGGTACATATAGATCATGGTGTAGGCCGTTTTGGCGGTTTGGTACGCATTCCGAATGGAAATACTACCCAGGAAGTGATTAAACTTATTTATCAGAATGAGGATGTGGTATTTGTTTCCATTCATTCCCTGCATAAAATATCCAAGTATAAAGGGAAGGAGGGAGAAACTCCCCGCCTGAACAAATTGGGGACCGGTGCGTGGGAAAAAATGAAAGAGCGTACCAAGAGCAAAATCAAAGATATAGCCCGTGACCTGATCAGACTGTATTCGCAACGTAAACAGGAAAAAGGATTCTCGTATAGTCCCGACAGTTTTATGCAACATGAATTAGAGGCGAGCTTTATTTATGAGGATACCCCCGATCAGTTGAAAGCGACTCAGGATGCCAAAGCCGATATGGAGAGCGACCGTCCTATGGACCGTCTGGTGTGTGGTGATGTGGGTTTCGGAAAGACTGAAGTGGCTATTCGTGCTGCTTTCAAGGCTGTGGCTGATAACAAACAGGTGGCTGTGCTGGTTCCCACTACGGTGCTGGCCTATCAGCACTTTCAGACTTTCAGCGAACGGTTGAAAGATTTTCCATGTAAGGTGGATTATTTGAGCCGTGCCCGCAGTGCGAAAGATGTTTCCAAAATAGTGAAGGAACTGGCGGATGGAAAAATAAATATTTTGGTCGGTACACATAAAATCATCGGTAAAAGCGTTAAGTTCAAAGATTTAGGATTGCTGATCATTGATGAGGAACAAAAGTTCGGAGTTAGTGTGAAAGAGAAGTTGCGTCAGATGAAAGTGAATGTGGATACACTTACTATGACCGCTACCCCCATCCCCCGTACTTTGCAGTTCTCGTTAATGGGCGCCCGTGATCTTTCTGTTATTCAGACTCCGCCTCCCAACCGTTATCCCATTCAGACAGAGGTGCATACCTTTAATGAAGATATCATAACGGAAGCGATCAATTTTGAAATGAGTCGTAACGGACAGGTATTCTTTGTCAATAACCGCATACAGAATCTGGTAGAATTGGAATCCATGATCAAGCGGAATATACCCGATTGCCGTGTCTGCATAGGTCATGGACAGATGGAACCCGAAAAGCTGGAGAAGATTATTTTCGACTTTGTGAACTATGATTATGATGTGCTGCTGGCAACCACCATTATCGAGAGTGGCATTGATATACCGAATGCCAATACGATTATCATCAACCAGGCGCAGAATTTTGGCTTGAGTGATTTGCACCAGATGCGTGGACGTGTGGGAAGAAGCAATAAAAAAGCATTCTGTTATTTGTTGGCGCCTCCATTGACTTCACTGACTCCCGAGGCAAAGCGCCGTCTTCAAGCCATTGAGAATTTCAGTGATTTGGGCAGCGGTATCCATATAGCCATGCAGGATTTGGATATCCGTGGAGCAGGAAATATGCTGGGGGCGGAGCAGAGTGGCTTCATTGCCGATTTGGGTTATGAAACTTATCAGAAGATACTGGCCGAAGCGGTGAAAGAGTTGAAAGAGGATGAGTTTGCCGATCTTTATGCAGAGGAGTTGCAGGCAGCGGGAGAAGAGAAAATCAGTGGCGAGAACTTTGTGGATGAATGTCAGGTGGAAAGTGATTTGGAATTGCTTTTCCCCAATGAGTATATCCCCAGCAGCAGCGAACGTATGTTGCTTTATCGTGAACTGGACGGATTGGAATTGGATAAGGACCTGCTCGCTTTCAAGGCACGGTTGGAGGACCGTTTCGGAAAGGTTCCTCCCGAAGGGCTGGAACTTCTGCGTATCGTACCTTTGCGCAGATTGGCTAAACGGTTGGGGGTGGAAAAAGTATTCTTGAAAGCCGGACGAATGACTTTGTTCTTTATCAGTAATCAGGAAAGTCCTTATTATCAAAGTGCGGCTTTTGGCAAGGTGATTGATTACATGAGCAAGAATCCGCGTTACTGCAATTTGCGTGAGCAGAACGGCAAGCGTAGTATGGTAGTCAAGAATGTGGAAACGGTAGAGACGGCGGTAGGTATTCTGCAGGAGATGGTGAGCTTGTGATAAAAGATGTCTGTATTGGCGGAAACCGGCATTGCCGTAGAGTAAGCAGGATATGTTAACGTAAAATTGAATATTAACTAAATAAACAGCTGATTTTTAATTAATTGTTTAACGGAATTGAATTTGGGGTGTTTTATATTAAAAAATAATATAAGACACTCCTTTTTCTTTTAACTTATCTATATTTTTACTATCTTACTTCCAGTTTAAAAGCGGACACTGAGATTTTTACTCACATATTGTCTAATTTAAAAAACACTTGTTATGGAAGTGAAAAAAGCACGAAGAGCCGACCTTGAAAAGGGTAAGTCCCGTTGGCTGTTCATGGGTCTCATTGTGACGCTGTCGTTTATGTTTGTTTCGTTCGAATGGACTGAACGTAATGTAACTTACGCGATCAGTGATTTAGTCAGTGACCCGGATTTCTTTGAAGAATTAGTTCCTGTAACCTATAATCAGGATAAACCTCTGCCGCCACCGCCTCCGCCGGCTGCCGTCAACCCGGAAGAGCTCAATATAGTGGATAATAACTCGACGGAAACAGAAACCGATATTGCAGCTTCAGACCCTACGGATGCTCCGGTAATTATACCGACCCCTATTGAAGTACCCGAAGAAGTAGTGGATGAAAATGTGGAATTTGTGGTGGTGGAAGAGATGCCGGTATTTCGTAACGGTAATGCTGATTTGATGAGGTATCTGAGTGAAAACATCAAATATCCTACCGTCAGTGCCGAGCAGGGAGTTCAAGGAAGGGTAGTGGTGCAGTTCGTTGTGGGTGTTCATGGAGAGATCCTGAATCCGGTAGTGGTGAAGAGTGTGGATCCGTATCTGGACAAGGAAGCAATCCGCGTGATCAGTTCCATGCCAAAATGGAAGCCCGGCAAGCAAAGAGGAAAAGCAGTGAGGGTGAAATACACTGTTCCTGTAGTCTTCAGGCTGCAAAGTTAAGATTTAATTAGTATGGATGGAGGAAGCGTAATCTCAGAAGAGGACGCTTCCTCTTTTTTATGACAGTACGGTCGGCTGTTTATATGTGCAGGACACAGTGAAGTGTCTTAATTAAAGGGTGGATCCTAAATCGTGTTTACTTTGTTAATGTATTGTTTTATTGAAAGGTACTTGTCTGTAATTGCCAATAAATCCAATCTTAAATGATATTACGGGAATCTGAATGTGAAGAATAAATTTCGGTAAGTAGGTCTATGATATAATAGTCTGATAATCAAAATTTTCTTGTTTTAAATATTTGCAGCAAATTGGGGCTCTCTTCATAAGAGAACCCCAATTTGCTGCAAATATACGTATAATTCTTCAATCTGAAAGTTTTCGCATTAGAAAAAGTGTCTTCAAATTGCCTTAAGAATGATTATTGTTTGCAAAGGTTTTAATTCTAAGGAATATTATGTACCACATTATCAGTTGGTTAAGATAAATTGGGGTTCTCTTATGAAGAGAACCCCTCCAAAAAGAAGAAATTTAAGGGCTTGCCTGAGCCTTATATTTCAAGATTATGAACTTAAATTGTAATGTTTTGATGGCAATAAAGAGCGATGCGGAATCTGTAAAAGTACTCCCGTCAGACAATCAAAACATAACGAGCGAAGCGCCTAAGTTACTGCTCTGCAGTTCAATCGCTTCCGGCTCAGACCTGGGGTCAAATGAAGGAGTCACGCCATTGGCGGGAATAGGAAAGGAATACCCGGAACTCAGTTGGTACTATCTGTATCTGTCTAATAAAGAGCTGAAACGCTATATCAGTGTATTCAGCGGTAGGAAAGCTGTCCGGTTCCGTACTCTATCGGGGAGTGTAGAGGAGGAATTTTTCTGTTTCAAAGTGTTTTCCTATACAGCTGCCGATCATAGGAAACGTTTTGAGCAATGTGCTTATACCAAGGAGGAATATACTGCCCGCCGTGACTCAGCCCGGGTGGTGAAAGAGGCTTTTGCTACCGGTTCCACCCAAAAATTGAATACTTTGACGGACGAGAAGGAAATTGCAGGTAATGGCTGGCTGTTTGTCTGTGCTCCCTTGGATCAGTTGGAGCGTATTCTGTCTGCCATGCTTCCCCGCCAGTATCTGGTGACGGACTATAACACGCATCGTGCGGCTGTCATCCCTCAAAGCCAGATGGAGGAATTTATCTATCTGTACGAATCCATGCCTTACAATATCGAACTGATGAACCGTCCTTTGGAGGACTATCTTCAGAAGAAGCAAAAAATTCGTATTACCGGTGGCGTCTTTCGGGGAAAGGAAGGGTGCATCATGCGTTTGCACCGGAATACCCGGCTGGTGTTCGCTTTCGGAAATATGACGGTGGCGGTGAGTTATCTTCATGCTTTTCCGTTCGAGAAGGTGGAGTGACAAGCCGTTTCTTATTTGATTAAAACGAGTTGTATGGCTTTGTGAAAATTCTGTTTACTTGGTCTATACTTTGTGAAGTGTTGTCTTATAAAATAAAATTAGAATAATGGTAATAAGTGCGTTACTGAAAGGTGAATTTATCACAGTAGATAATCATCATGAAAACCTTCCGTTTGAGTGGGATAGTAAACAAGATATACATTTAGATAAAAAAAGCAAAACGAAATATAATGGAAAACCTGTAGCTGTATCTGTTAAGGTTTCACTAAATACAGACAGGGGGATAAATATAGTTCCGGATAAACATTTAAGTGATAAAAATCAAAGGAGAGTCAGGGAAAAGATGGAGCAAGAGTTGCGAGAGGCTTTTGAAGATCCTAAAAATAGGGAAAGGGTGAAGCTTTTTGTCAGAGATACTCTCCACTTTATTGTTGATATTAGCGGTAGAAAAGATCCAAAAGAAGAATATGTAAGAGATGCATTTAATCGCATTATGAGATTTTTCGGGCTGGCAGAGCCGACAGGTGAACTATTAGTAAATGAAGCCAATAATTATTTTCAGAAATACAAGATTGGAAATCATTTTTTTTATATAGCATCAGAGTCGAATACTATTGAGATGAGTGAGTTTGATAAGGAAGGAAAGCGAAAATATGTTGATAAGGGATTTCATTTATAATATTGGATGTTTAGATTTTATGTATACATTGGCTTTTTTATTAATATGCATTTAATGACATATATGGTAACTATTTGATATGGCTCATCAGTAATAAGGTAAGCGTCTAATCCTTTTTAAGTCGGTTAATAGTATAGCCTTACCTTTACATTATAATTAATAAATTTTTAAATTATGATAATGAGTGCCATGAAGTTTCCCTTTTATATAGGGAAGCTATCTTTTAAAGGAACTTTTCCTTGTGTCCTATTAAAACATTATGAACCAATCAACTAATAATAAACGTATCGCTAAAAATACCATATTCCTTTATTTGCGTCAAATACTGATCATGGCGGTCAGTCTGTACACTGTGCGGGTGACATTAGAGGTATTAGGTGAAGAAGATTATGGAATATACAATGCTGTTGGTGGCTTTGTAGCTATGTTTAGTATCCTTTCTGGAGCCATGTCAATAGCAATTGCGCGCTTTATCACTTATGAGAAGGGGCAACCGAATGTTACCACTTTTCGTGTACAACAGATATTTTCCGCTTCCTTGCTCATTCAGGTTGGCATGGGAATTGCTGTCTGCTTGCTGATAAGCACATTTGGAGTCTGGTTTATAGAGAACAAAATGGTGATACCGTTTGAAAGACTTGACGTTGCGTTTTATGTGCTATGGTTCTCTGCATTGGCTTTTTTCATTAACCTGTTGAGTGTTCCATATAATGCTTTGATTATAGCCAACGAGCAGATGAAAGCGTTTGCCTATATCAGCATTGTGGAGGCTGTGTTGAAATTGGCTGTGGTAGGTCTGCTGATTATCATCCCACTTGATAAATTGTGGCTGTATGCTCTCTTCATGGTGGTGGTTGCCTTGATTCAGCGCAGCATATATGCCATTTATTGCAAGCGGCATTTTACAGAATGTCGTTTTGTAATGGCTTTTGATAAAAAACTACTATTCCGAATGTTTGCTTTTTCCGGATGGGCTTTTTTAGGCAATGGAGTGATTGTCTTGAAAGACCAGGGTAGTAATGTGCTTTTGAACTTGTTCGGTGGCCCGGTGGTGAATGCCGCGCAGGGGATTGCAATGAGGGTGAATACTTCCGTGTACAGTTTTGTGGCCAACTTCATGCAAGCTTCAAATCCGCAGATTACCAAAAATTATGCGGCTGGGAACTTGGATGAGATGCATACTCTTATTATTCGAAGCGGAAAGTTCGGCTTTTTCATTCTGCTGATAGTCCTGCTTCCGCTATGCGTGGATATAAACTATGTATTGGGATTATGGCTTTCCGATGTACCTGCCCATACAGCTAATTTCATCGTACTTGTTCTTTTGTATTCACTTGTTGATTGCTGGGTGAATCCGCTTTGTACAGGTGTTTTGGCGCAGGGGAATATAAAATCTTATGAAATCGTGCTTACTTTCATTTATCTGGTAAATTTTATTGCATCATACGTGTGCCTGAGGGATGGCTTGCCCGTAGAAACAGTCTTTGTGCTTAATATTGTATTTAAGGTATGCGTGCTTTTTGCGTTGTTATTGCACTCGCGTTCAAAATACGGTTTATCCATCGTCCGCTTCTTTAAAAGTTGCCTTATTCCGTCACTTGTCGTATTCTCCGTTTCTGCACTTTTCGTTTTTGCTCTGCTGGGAAAAGAGGCGTCAGATTTCGGACTATTTTTTATGAGGACATTGGTGATAACGGTTTTTACCAGTGTAACCGTATATGCACTGGGTATGACGCGGACAGAAAGGTTTTACATCAAAAAAATATTGAAAGAGAAATGGCACGGGATTTACAGCCAGATCCAGAGATGATATTTATAAATAAAAACTATCACAACAATGGCTAAAACGATTGAAATAGTAAAGGTGTCCACAACAGGTGATACCATACGGTATGAATTGTGGGATAATACGGGACTGGGCCTTTTAAAAAAACAGAAGGTTGAAGCATGGGTGAAATTCCATAATGTGGAATGTTTTGGATTTTCGGCAAAAGGATTGCCCGAATCTATATTGGTACTGCCTATAACGCTTTATCTGCTTCCCGTAACATGGTTTTACGGTGTGGAACTTGTTGTACCATCGATAGACAAGAGGTTGTATGAGAGACTTCCCCAAATCTACAATTCCTATTCTAAAATCTATGGACCTTTTAAGGAAGAATGGCATGGCAAAGTGACGGCCAAAACAATAGTTGAGAATAAGATTCCTGAAAGTCGATTCGATAATGTTATCTTTTTTTCAGGGGGTATTGATGCGGTACATGCCGGAATAAACAATCTTGGAAAAAGTAATGTCCTCGTAACTGTGCCTAGCATAGAAGGTCCGGAGTCTTCATCAAAAGAAATTTCCGGGCAGCATTTCCTTGTGGCAAAATCGCGTCTCATACGTGAGTTCTCGGCTGTTTCTGGAAGTGACTGGCTTATGGTTACGAATAATTTTCGTATGGATATATTCGATGATTCAAAAATACAGCATGACTTGAGGCATATTTTTGCACTCAACAGTGCGGCATTTCTGGCAGACGGTTGGTTTGGTATAAAATATTTGGGTAACCTACTTTCTTCCGCACCATTCGCTTATGCCATGGGCATACCTACTCTTATTATGGGAAGCACTTTTGAACCCATTGAAAATCAACCGTTAGTCAATCAGGATGGGGCTAATCCAGAACTGTCCGATGTGATAAAGTTTGCCGGGATATCCTTTGCCGGGCAGGACGGGCAATATATGCGTCGTTCCCAAAAAATGAAAAATATAGCTGCGTGGTGTGCGGCTCATGGTAAGAAAATTGAAATATGGGCTTGTTGTAAAGACAATGCCGAGCAATGTTGTATGTGCCATAAATGTATGAGAACATTGCTCAACATCCTTTGTGTGAAAGAAAAACCTGTTGATTGGGGATTTGTAAACTTTGATGAAAAGAAGTTTTCGCACCTTGTCCGTTTCTACCGCTATTACGAGAATAATCCATGTTGGATTTGGGACATCATAGATTCGATTGACGATGACACGGTTTACCCGTATTGTGACAAGTTGCTGCATTGGCTCAAAAAAACAGGTTACAAGAGATATTTCAAAAGGGTCCGGAAAATGAAAGTTATTCGGAAATGGTTAAGGATAGTCAAGGTTCACAAATATCCGCACTATGTGAAAGTGATGTTTTCAAAGCTTGCTGGTAAGAAGCTTGAATGAAATCTCTTGTTGTTTTATTCATTGAGTTGATATTCTCAAATCGTTGTATAAGGGTATTCAATCCGATAATGTTGATTTTTTCAAATTGATGTATTGATGAATAGATTTTGTCACTTGAATTTTTAAAGTATATCAACATACGAAGATTATGGAACTGAAGAAATATATAAAGAGAGTAGGACGTTATCTGTTGACAGGATTACCTGTGCAACACGTTACAGCAAATATTGTTACTTTGCTACCGAATAAATTACTCTGTGGACGGACGGCTCTTATCACTGGTGGCACGAGTGGCATTGGGTATACTATAGCCGAAGCGTTTCTTAGGAGTGGGGCGTCAGTTTGTATCACGGGACGCGATGAAGCAAGATTGGTTGCTTCAATTCATAAATTGAAGAACCAATGCTCAATAGGTATGGATAATGAAATTCATTTTCTTTTACTTGACAACCGTGATGTCCAGTCTTTTTCCGAAAGGTTAAAAGAAGCTGAGCATATTTGTGGAAAGATCGACATTTTGGTAAACAATGCGGGCTTGCTTGGAGGAGATATATCCACCGCTACAGAGGAAGAGTATGATGCTGTATTAGATACTAATCTGAAAGGTACTTTTTTCCTTTCGCAAATGGTAGCAAGGAACATGAAGCAAAATAAGATAAAAGGCAATATTTTGAATATTGCTTCTTCTTCGTCTTTCCGACCGGCTGCATCGGCTTATACCCTATCGAAATGGGGCTTGCGAGGATTGACACTGGGACTTGCCAAATCGTTCGCACCTTACGGCATTGTGGTGAATGGCATTGCTCCTGGACCAACAGTCACTCCTATGATTTTGAAAGATGTAAGTAGTAACCTTTTATTCGAGGGAAATCCATTGGGTCGTTATGCTTTGCCTGAGGAAATAGCCAACATGGCTGTTTTCTTGGTTAGTGACATGGGAAGGACAGTGGTAGGAGACATTGTTTGCATGACGGGTGGAGCGGGACTGATTACGTTTGATGATGTGAATTATAACTTTTAAAGAATTAGATTGGAAAATGGAACAATACTATACTGATGAGCGTAATGTGCAGATACTCATAGCTCTCCTTAAAGCACATGGCATAAAACAGGTGATCGCTTCTCCCGGGTCGGCTAATGTCACTTTCGTAGGGAGTTTACAACAGGACCCTTGGTTTGAAATGTACAGTTGTGTGGATGAACGTTCCGCTGCCTACATGGCTTGTGGCATGGCTGCTGAAAGCGGAGAACCGGTAGTGTTAAGTTGTACGGGAGCAACGGCATCGCGTAATTATTTCCCGGCACTTACAGAAGCTTTCTACCGTAAATTGCCCATATTGGCGGTCACTTCCACACAAGAAGAGTCCAAGATTGGTCACCTTATTCCGCAAGTCATTGACCGACATCAGCAACCTTCTGACATCGTGAAATGCAGTGAACATTTGCAAACGGTCAAAGATGAGGATGATGAATGGAATGTAACGTTAAAAGCCAACCGTGCGATTTTGGAACTTGACCACCACGGAAGAGGGCCTGTCCACATTAATCTGACAACCCGTTATAGCCATAACTTTTCCATAAGAGAATTGCCATCCGTGAAGGTTATTCATCGTTATTTGCCTCATGGTAAACTTCCACCAATCCATAAAAGAAAGACTGCTGTTTATATTGGGTCGCATTCGAAATGGAAGCCTGAGGATGCGGCTTTGTTGGAGGCGTTTTGCCACGCATACAATGCAGTCGCGTTTTGTGATGCTACTGCCAATTATCATGGAAAGTATTGTGTAAATTATAATTTACCTGCTTGCCAAAGCATAGCAGACACTAATAAAAATCCTGATTTACTGATACACATCGGGGATATGTCGGATGAGGCAGGAATGGTAGGAACCCCTAAAGAAGTATGGAGGGTTTGTCAGGACGGAAAATTGTCTGATAGATATGGAAAGCTAAGCGCTGTTTTCGAAATGTCTGAAGGAGATTTTTGGAGCCACTATGTGGCAATGGCCAAAGAAGAAAATGGAGATGATTCCTATCTTATGTCATGTTTGAATATGGAGAAGCGGATTTTGGGTAAATTGCCGGAACTTCCTTTCTCTCATATCTATGTGGCTTCTCGGCTACACGACAAAATACCTGAAAATTCAGTTATGCATTTGGGTATATTAAGCCCCTTGCGTTCATGGAGTTATTTCAGATTTCATCCCACGGTGGATATTTATTGCAACCAGGGTGGATTTGGTATCGATGGTAACCTCTCTTCTTTGATAGGTGCTTCTTTGATTCATCCTGAGAAACTTTATTTTGGAGTAGTCGGCGACTTGTCTTTCTTTTACGACATTAATTCGCTTGGTAACCGTCATATTGGGAACAACCTGCGGGTTTTGTTGATTAATAATTCTCTTGGGGCAGAATTTCTGTTGTTCAAGCAAACAAACATCATTACTTGTGTGAATGACATAGAGTCTTATATTTCAGCGGAAAACCATTTCGGTAACCAATCATCTGTATTAGTCCGCCATTATGCGGAGGATTTGGGATTCGAGTACTTGTCTGCGTCTAGTAAGGAAGAGTTTGATAAGGTTTATCCTCGTTTCGTTACTCCCGAATTAGCAGAAAAATCGATGATTTTTGAGGTTTTTACCCATGTGAAAGATGAGAATGATGCGTTAAAGAGAATGTGGAATATCGAAATAGATAAAAGTTTGAAAGGAACAGCTAAGAAAGTTGTTAAATTCCTGTTTGGACACGAGGGGATGAACACAATAAAATTCATATTAAAGAAATGATATTGGTATGAGTCCTCAATTTAGAATTTCATATTTAAATATATACTTTCGTTTTGAATCAAAGACCAATAGTATAATCATCTAGCGAAACAACTCATATTATGGTAATAATAGCCATTAGGAGCTATAGAGAAGGTAAAGGATTGAGTGGTTTGAATGTTTTAATAATAAAGTCATGAATATTTTAATGATAAATCAACCTCTAAACAATCGTGGGGACGAATCGGCTCATAAAGCTTTGTTGAGAGCTGTTTGCAAGGAAAAGAAGAATGTACGTGTGACAGTATTGTTCATTGGTGCAAATCCTGACAGCATACACCAGTTTGATGTACATTTACCACAAGTGACCTATGTCAATCTTTCTGAAATGAGGGGAATGGGATGTTTGTCCAAATTGGGTATGATTTACAATGTACGTTGGATTTGGCATTTACATCCGATGATTTTCAATATAATGAAGTTATATAAGGAATCGGATGTAGTGTTGTGTGCACCTGGAGGCATTTGTATGGGAGGGTTTCAGAACTGGTGGCATCTGTTTATGTTACAACTTGCTAAATATATAGGAAAACCTTTGGTTTATTATGGGCGTTCGTTTGGCCCTTTTCCTGTTGTAACACGAAGTAATCGGCAGTTTAAAAAACTAAGTGTTGAAATGTTACATTATTTTTCTTTTTTATCTATCCGTGACAAGAAGTCTGAGTCCTTGGCACAGGAGTTGGGCATTCGGTATGTAGCTACAGTAGATTCTGCATTTTTGGATTCTCCCAAGCTGGAATTACCTGATGAAATACTTAGTTTTATAGGTCACAAACCTTATGTAGTATTTGTACCCAATCAACTTAATTGGCATTATGCTTATCGGCATGTTTCTGATGACTCTTTGTTGACATTTTATTCTAGCATTATTGACTTATTGATTAAACGTTATCCCAGTCACAATATTGTCATGTTACCGCAACTTTTTAATGCTGGTGGCTGGTGTGATTATTTGTTCTTCGAAAAAATTAAGGGTCGGAATCCTAATGCTCCATTAGTGTCTATTAGTGATAAATACAATTCAGATGTTCAGCAAACAGTTATTGCTGGTGCACAGAGTGTAATAGGTGCCCGTTATCATTCTATTGTATTTGCTATTAATAATGGTGTGCCATTTATATCTCTTAGCTACGAGCATAAAATGTCCGGTTTATTGTGCTCGTTAGGAGGGGAAGAAATGATGGTGGACATAGTAGATACTTTTATTTCGTCTGAAAATATGCAAGCGACTATTGAATTGATTCGGAGTAAATTAAATGTTATTTGCTTAGATCAGAAACTTAGATTTAAGGCACAAAATATGGCTCAGAACAGTTTTGATAAGTTTGTCAGGAGTATCTTTTCAATCTGCGGCTAGATATAATTGGGTAGATAACATGTCGATAGTTAATAGACAGCCGTTTTTTACGTTCAGTATATAGGTACTTTTTCGGGGGCTGACATTTTATGCTTTATATATGGATATTTTTAATGTAATTATTCTGATACTTTTTGCTGAGGTCATATTTTTCCCTATCAACAAAGGGTATTCTTTGGCTGCTGTAATAGTTATACTACTTTTAGTACCAAGTATTTTGAAGTTTAATATAGGTTTGAATTTAAATGTGTTCAATTTAAGCATATTCATCTTTTGTGCTCTTTTATTTTTTTATAGCAGGCATCAACAAGTACAATTCCGAGGAATTTTCCAGATAATAAAAGGGTATTGGGGCTATGTTGTTGTCTGTGCATTTTTAGCATCATTTGGTGAAATTTCTATTGGAGAGTATCTGAAGAACATGCTATTGTTTTCTGTAGAATATACGATGTTTGCCTATGCTATGTGTTATATAAGCTTGGATGATAAGGCAATTAAGATCATAGATATATCATTAATAGTCTGTGCTTTTATAATTATTGCTTATGGGCTATTTAATTATTTCACATTTTTCAATCCATATATTGCTTATATCAGTTTGTTAACGGATAATTTTGATATGGCAAATGTTTTTCAAGAAGAAAGCCGTGGCTTAATTGCAGGGCGAATATCCAGCACTTTTATTCACCCGTTACAGTTGGGACAAGCTTCATTATTACTTTTTTGTTATGCACTACATCAATTTGAGCATCGTTCTCGGTTATTTATATATTGGCCGTTGGTTGTTGGCTTGATGTTGATGTGCGTGTTTTGTGGATCACGTTCTGCATTAGTGCCAATGTTGCTAGCTATTGCAATATATGTAGTGTATTGTAAAAGAACGTCTTATATCGTATCATCTGTTTTAGTAGGCATTGTTTTGGCGCTTTTTTGTTATCCGATGCTTTCAAAAGAAACTAAGGATACAGTGGAAGGTTTTGTGTTGTTTTGGAATGATAAAGCGGCTGCTAAGGCTGAAATGCATGGTAGTTCTCTAGGTGGGCGTACAGAACAGCTGACCTATGCATTCCAAGTGATTGATAACAGGCTGTTAATGGGATATGGTGAAGGGCACGTACGCAATTATGGAGAGACTCATTCAGGTATGTTGGGTTATGAAAGTGTAGTTTTAGAGGAACTTGTAGATGGTGGAATTTTGGGTACTGTGTTCTTCTTTATTTTCTATATCGGTTTATACAAGGGACTGTTGAGAAAGTGTATAAATAAAGAAGAGAAGGGACGCGCTCATACCTTGTGCTTTCCATTTCTTTTTAGCATTTGTTTGACAGGGATATCTTATTCATTTTTTACCTTGTATATGATATTTTATTTTCTTACTTTATATAATATAATCAATGGCAGAGAACAGCGATTTTACATTGAAAGTAACAGCACTTATCATTCTTAATTACAATAATTATAAGGATACTCTCAACTGTATTAGGAGTGTTGAACATTATAATACTGCTCCTGTTAAATTGGTCGTGGTAGATAATGGGTCTACACATCGTGATGAGGTCATGAATTTGAAACAATATGTAGAGAGGAGGTATGCAGGGCGTAATTTGCGACTCAATGACGAAGAGTTGTCAGTAAAAGTTAGTTCTTCATCGGTAACCTTGCCTTATATTACATTTATTGAAAGTTCATCTAATGATGGATATGCACGTGGTAACAATAAAGCCTTGCATCTTTTGGAGAAGGATGCGGATGTACAGTATGTGATGATTCTTAATAATGATGTACTTTTCATACAGGATATAATTCCTGCGTTGGTAGCTTTTGTGGAGAACCATGAGGATGCCGCATTGGTCAGTCCTCTTTTATATAAGAAGGACATGGAGGAGATTGATGTCAATTGCGCGCGACTTGACACTTCCTATAAAGCAGAATTGGTAGAAAACTTTTTTCATTATTGTTATAAGGCTATAGGGACTGATAATCCTTTTGTGGAAAAACGTTATATTATTAAGAAAGGGACACTTCTTACTAAAGTGATTCCTATTGAACTACCTTCTGGTTCGTGCATGTTTATACGTAAACAATTATTTGCTGACTTGCGTTTTTTCGACCCCTACACTTTTTTGTACTTTGAAGAGAATATACTTTGGCAAAAAGTAAAATCCATAGGCAAGCGGAATTATCTTCTTACAGGTTTAAAATGTATTCACTTGGGGGCATCTACTACTTCTTTTTCACCAAGTTTGTTCATACTGGATCATAATTATAGAAGTGCCCGTTATTATATGAAGAATTATATGGGGGTGTCTAAACCTGCTTATTGGCTTTATTGCTTTTCGGTTGTAGTGTCAAAGTTTTTGCTTCGATTGCAAAAAGCGATTATGCATAAAAAATAATATTTATTTTCTAAAAAATGAAAGTAACCCATATCTTCTGGAGCCTCGGCTTCGGTGGCATCGAGACCATGCTTGTCAATATTGCCAACGAGCAAGCCAAAGCAGGGGCTGAGGTGAGCATCATTATTATTAATGACTGGCTGGAAAAGTCGCTTGTAGACACACTCTCATCGCGTGTTAGACTCGTTTGTCTCAACCGCAAGCTGCACTCGCGTTCACTGAGTTTCATATATCAGTTGAACCGTGTTCTAGACCGGTTATCTCCTGATGTGATTCACCTGCATTGTAGCGAATTAATCCGGTTGCTGTGCAATAAGCAAAGTCGTGTAGCGTGTTCCACGCTACACGCCTTACCAATAGGATCGGTAAGGCGTGGGCGTCTGATGAACCTTGTGCCCTTTGCCCACATGGTACTCGCCAGATCGAGCAATGTGGTGAACATCGACGAAGTGCCGTTAGTATTCTCTATCAGCAATGCTGTGCAGCAGGCACTGCATGATAATTATGGTGTGGAGAGCACGGTGGTATGCAACGGTATCGTGACCTCCCGTTTTGTCTCACGCCCTAAGACCATGCCCGGCAGACAGTTGCGCATCGTCATGGTGAGCCGTCTGGAACACGACAAGAAGGGGCAGGACTTGCTCATCCGTGCAGTGGCAGCGTTGCAAGGAACTGTTACGGTGGACTTTATCGGTATCGGCTCCAGCATGGAATATCTAAAACAGCTCACTGCCGAATTGCATGCTGAAACGTATGTACGTTTTCTGGGCAAGCAGACGCAGGGCTACGTGGCAACGCATCTGGCTGACTACGACCTCTTTGTGCAGCCATCCCGTTGGGAAGGTTTCGGTCTGACAGTTGCGGAGGCTATGGCGGCAGGCGTACCTGTATTGGTCAGCGAGGGGCAAGGCCCTGCCGAGGTGATACAGGGCAACCGCTATGGCTGGGTTTTTGCCAATGGAGATGCCGACGACTTGCAGCGGCAGATAGTCTTTATCAAGGAACATTATGGCGAAGCGATGACGAAGGCCGATGAAGCGAAGGACTATGTGAGGAATACGTATGATGTGAGTGTCACGGCACGGGCCTACTTGCAGAATTATGAGATTCTAAAAAAATAAAAGTATATTGAATGAATTTCATATAATATGTGTTGTATGAATATCCTCAATATGTCATCTATAATGAATATGCACACATGAATAGAATTAGATACTTTTTTCGCATACACTTAAAAGGAATAACTCGTATTTACCGGTTGTTTCGTAGAATAATGCGTAATGCTTTCTATGTGAGATTAATGGGAATTGGAAAGTTAAAAAAAGCTGATACTTTTTTCTTCGTAATAGATCCTCGCTTTAATCATCCCGGGCTTGCTGACCGTATGAAGGCAATAATCGCATGTTATAATGAAGCAAAGAAAAATGGGTTGCATTTCAAGATTGTATTCAAGCAACCTTTTGTGCTGGAGGATTATTTACACCCGACAAGCATAGATAATGATTGGGTGGCCGATTTTAGAGATTTGGAATATTCCTTCTTTTAAACCCGGTTTGTGGATGAGAAACGAGGGTGGCATTTGTCGGCAACGTCTGGGTGTCAATATCATTGCTATAATTATACGGGCGATATTATTCCTGAGATATTTGAGAATACGGGATATAAATGGCATGAACTCTACCATGAGTTGTTTACACCCAACGAGGAAATTGTACGAGCCATCCATGACACGGGGATGCCTCCCCAAAGCTATTGCGCCATACACCTGCGATTTGTGAATGCTTTGGAAGATTTTGAAGAAGGACATTATAATAGACTCTCAACGGAAAGTGAAAAGCAACTCCTTATAGAACGATGTAAAGCTGGTATTCGAAAGATAATTGCCTGCAATCCTCACAAAAAGATGCTGGTGTTTTCAGACAGCAAAATATTTCTACATTCATTAGATGATCTGCCTGTGGAAACGCTCAATCCTGATACCATCGGTCATATTTGTTTTAATAATAATCATGAGCAGGTGTTGAAGGCTTTCCTCGATCAATATATGATTTCGCTAGCAAGTAAAGTTTATATGATCACTGCACCAGAGATGTATTCTAGTTCTTGTTTTTCTTTGTGTGGCGCTAGAATTGGCGGTGTGGAGTTTGAACATATGATTGTATAGGGTTTAAATTCTTCTCTGAAAAGAAATAACCCTTTTTATTAGGATTTAAACGATGAATCATGGAACAGCAGCAGTTGAAGAGATGCCCGATAGGGATACAGACTTTTGAGAAAGTCATAGAGGGGAACTACCTTTATATAGATAAGACGGAATATATTTACCGTATGGCACACGGTGCTTCCAATTATTATTTTCTGAACCGTCCCCACCGGTTCGGCAAGTCGTTGCTGGTTTCCACGATGCACAGTTATTTTGCTGGGAAGAAAGAACTCTTCAAAGGGCTTGCTATCGAAAAGCTGGAAAACGAATGGACGGAATATCCGGTGCTGCATTTTGACATGAGCCGAGCCAAGCATGTGGACAAGGAGAAACTGAATGAGTATCTGGTCTGGCAGTTGCGGGGATATAATGAAAAATATGGCCTGACGAAAAACAATGATGCGGAGGTTAACATCCAGTTGGCAGATCTGATAAAGCGTGCCTGTGAACAGACGGGCCGCCAGGTGGTAGTCCTCATTGACGAGTATGACGCGCCCTTGCTGGATGGGATGCACGAGGAAGAGAATCTCCCCGCACTTCGTAATGTGATGCATAATTTTTACAGTCCGCTGAAGGGGTGTGACCCTTATCTGCGCTTTGTGTTCCTGACCGGCGTCACCAAGTTTTCGCAGCTCAGCATGTCTGGCACTTTGAACAATATCTCGAATGTCAGTATGTTGAAACCATACGCTGCCATTTGTGGCATTACTCAGGAGGAAATGCTGGAAC